>Ga0041059_1002279_pt1 | contig 14536 bp, 11 predicted proteins | sample AraColnosormetaG_FD_56232 | JGI IMG/M metagenome (GOLD analysis project Ga0041059, IMG submission 56232) | Arabidopsis roots microbial communities from North Carolina, USA - Col MF nosort | ecosystem: Host-associated > Plants > Roots > Unclassified | place: USA: North Carolina | collected...
TGATGTGTTGAGAAAATTGATGGACCAACCATAGACCGTGTGGGCTAGCCCATTAAATCCGCGGACATAATTGGTCTTTAGACCATTTAACCCGTTTTCGTGACGGGTCGACCATGGACTGTCCATAATGTTGTGGACTGGGCTTAGCCCATGGTCAGATGACCATTTGACGGTTCTACTTAAGGCATCCCCACGCCGCTTGTCCTCCCATTGATTTCCCAATCACGTAGAACTTTGATCCTAGACTCAGTTGATCATCGAGCTCTTCAATATCCGAAACCAAGCTTCGCGGTGTACGACTTGGATGCGGATCACTCTCACAATAGCCTGGTCTGTCGAATGAAACCATATATACACCTAGTTCCTCTACTAAATCCTATAAAATGTAAATGACACAATGTTAGAGGTCACAATAAAAAAAAAACGAAAACGTCATTCTCAAATAACTTTCTCACTAAACTTCTCTATAGTACAAGGAATTCTAACAACACTACTTGCTAGAAATTAACATACCACTAATTAGATAAAAGGTTTAAAACATAGTGATCAAAGTATAATTACATAACAACTATCTATCAAATCAACCATAGAAGCATACATGCATAATCTTGAGTGAATAAAACTTACCGGAGAAAGCAGCGTGGCGAAGACGGCATCGTGTCTACAACAATCGGATCCATGGATGAAGACGATTTTGCGGTTAGCTTTCTCTCTTGGAAGTCCATGCTCTTTGTAAGCCAAATACCTCCCATCTTGAAGCTTTATCCGCGGTGCTGTAATCGGTGGACCACTTGAGGAGCCACATAGCTTCGGCTGAGGAGGTTTCAACTTCGACTGATAAGTCAACGCCACGATTATCCCAACAATGACAATCACAACAGAAGGAAAAAGAAAACTCTTTCGAGAAGATGGCTTTAGTGAGCTCTTCCTTGATGAATCACTTGCCATTTCACGAACGGTAAGATGATCGGAGAGGCACGGCGGCAATGGCGACGATTCTTGAAAAAGAGAGCCAACTGTTCAAGAACTACAACATATCGTGTGTTTTTTTTTGTGATAAGTCTTCTCAGCCACGTCAATATCAGGGATGCATTAAATTCAAATACGTTACAGTGATTTGATACTTCAATTGTGTGGTTGCCAAAAAAAGGAAAAGAAAAAGATACATGTTAAGCTATCAAGTTAAAATGCTACACTTTGGCTAAAAACTATTCCAAATGTCTTAGATTCCAGCTTTCTTGGTTATCTTCAATGACCACTTTGGTGATTGCCACTTGGTTGTAGCACAAGCATGTGCTGCCTCACTTAGATAATGTGATTAGGCCTAGTTTAGATTGTACCAAAAACTTTAATTAATGATGTATTAGACACTAAGGCAAATCTAGTAGACACTCAAGTAGATGAATTCTTCATTCTCTTAATTAAAAGACTAACATAGAATATAAAACAAAAAGACCAAACACATGTTGCTAAAAGATCAAATTAAAGAACATGATAAGCTTGACAAGACAATTGATGAAGGCTTGGTCGATTAAATTACACGTGTAACCAAATAAAAATAAACTACGATGCTGACAAATGTAACTAGTACATAACTCTATTGTATCCGTGTATTTTTTTGGGATTTTTTTTCAGAGTTTTTGGAAGCTACAAATGATCAAATACAAACTCTAGATGCTCTTACATCGGAGGTTAAGAGCGACTTTACAATGTCATCAACTACACCTTTAGTGTAGTGGAAGAAGTGGCCACTTCTCGGAACCTCATGATAGTGAACCCATGGAAGCTGATGAGCAAGGTAACGCTGCAGCTTCGCAGGTACTAACATGTCCTCATCTCCTTGCCACAAATGCACAGAGCCTTCCTTATTCAAAAACGGATTCTCGAGGTCTAAAGGACCAAATTCCCAGTTCCCAAAACCAACGATCATGTCACGGTTAATACTCTCATGTATTCCTTGCTGCCTTACCTCTGCCCAATGTGGTTTCCTCGAAGAACCAAGCTTCGAAATGATATCTTTATCCGGCTGTGCCAAGAGACTGTGATCTCGGTTTGCAATACTCGAACCAGGGAACCATTTTTGTGTGTTCCACCAATAGATAAGCCAAGGAGTATAGTGAGCAACACGAACTGCCAATTGATCTCTCTTTTGTTGAAAGTTAAAACCTTCAGTGGAAACGTTCAAAGGTAAGTTCTTCCAATAATAGTTAACCACTGGAGCAACTAGTGTTACTCCGGCTAACCTATGAGGAATGTATTTAAGACATCCCCATGCTGCTTGTCCTCCCATCGAGTACCCGAGCACATAAAATTTCGATCCTAGACTCAACTGATCAGCTAGCTCTTCAATATCCGAAACCAAGCTTCGCGGTGTACGACTTGGATGCGGATCACTCTCACAATAGCCCGGTCTGTCGAATGAAACCATATATACACCTAGTTCCTCTACTAAATCCTATAAAATGTATTGACACACTGTTAGAGGTCCCAATAAAAAACCGAAAACGTCACTCTCAAATAACTTTCTCACTAAACTTCTCTATACTACAAGGATTTTTAACAACACTACTTGCTACAAATTAACATGCCACTAACTAAATAAATGATTAAAACATAGTGATCAAAGTATTATTACATAACAACTATCTATCAAATCAACGATAGAAGCATATAGACATGCATAATCTTGATTGTGTAAAACTTACCGGAGAAAGCAGAGTGGCGAAAACGGCATCGTGTCTACAACAATCGGATCCATGGATGAAGACGATTTTGCGGTTAGCTTTCTCTCTTGGAAGTCCATGCTCTTTGTAAGCCAAATACCTCCCATCTTGAAGCTTTATCCGCGGCGCTGTGATCGGTGGACCACCGGAGGAGCCACATAGCTTCGGCGGAGGTGGTTTCAACTTGGACTGATAAGTAAACGCCACGATTATCCCAACAATGACAATCACAACAGAAGGAAAAAGAAATTTTTTTCGAGGCCATGGCTTTAATGAGCTGTTCCTTGATGAATCTCTCGTCATTTAAAAGAATGGGAAGTTGATCGGAGAGGCACGGAGGTCAACGGCGACGATTCTTGAAAAGAGAGCCAACTGTTCAAGAACTACAACATAGAGATCGTTTTTTTGTTGTTGTTTTGAGATAAAAATAGAGAAGCCCATTTTTATATGTTATTCATTATAGTAATGGCCCAAGATGCTTAATATACTAATGCCCCAATAGTGTTAAGGCCCATAAGCCCATATTAGGGCTTCTTCTTCGTTTTTCTCCCTCGAGTAGCAGCAGCAGCCTTTGGATATTCGGCGGAATCGAAAATGGTCAAGGGACGCCAAGGAGAACGAGTCAGGTCTTTCTTCTTCTATTTCTCTTTTCGTTCTTCTTCAAGTTTGATCTATATCACCAAGATGGTTTTCTATCGGTGTATCATTTGAGATTTGCTCTGTTTTCCTCACTTCTGAAACTGTTTTGCTACTATTGTTATTGTCTAGATTTGAGCTGATTCTTCATGGTTTAGTAATCTTGTAATCATCGATAATGCGAAAGTCTGATTCTTTTTATGTTATCTAATTTTGCAGACTCTACGTGAGGGGAACCATCCTCGGATACAAAAGGTGACCCATTTCTTTCATCGCTTTCGTTTTCCATTTTACACTGCTTATAGCTTATGATTGGACGCCAATAAGATTCCATGTAATGAACGTTGATTGGTATTTATGTAAGCCAATTTGACAGAAACGAGTCCTATAACCAAGCTTCTCGTCCACTTATGATCAGATTATGTGTCTGATGCTTTCACTAAATGGGAACATTTTGACTCTTGATTAGTTAGTTGTCTACATTTCTTAGGACACTTATCTGGCATTTTATTTTTGAGCTGCTTTGTATTTCTATTAATCAACACTGTTGTTAACTGAGTTCTGCTTTAATAACCTTGTCATGCTGAAAACCGAGACCTTACTGTTTGATACTTCCTCTGGTCTGACATTTACTATGGTGTGCAGGTCGAAGTCCAACCAGTATCCAAACACGTCCCTCGTCCAGATCGAAGGAGTTAACACTCAGGAGGAGGTAAACTGGTACAAGGGAAAGAGGATGGCTTACATCTACAAGGCTAAGACAAAGAAGAACGGTAGCCACTACCGCTGTATCTGGGGAAAGGTTACCAGGCCTCACGGTAACAGCGGTGTTGTCCGTGCCAAATTCACATCCAACCTTCCTCCCAAGTCCATGGTACTTAAACAGATTCTATAATCATCTTCTCTGTTTAGAAGTGAAATCTTTTGCTTGGGTTTTTAACAAGATATTATTCCTTATGTTCTTGCAGGGAAGCAGAGTGAGAGTCTTCATGTATCCGAGTAACATATGAAGCAATGCAAAAATGGCTTAAACTTATAATTTAGCCGCCTTGGTTTTGTTCACTAGTTTGTTATTTTGTATTTTGATATTGAAAGCATTTCCTTTCTTTGTTTGAAGTGTTTGGAGATTCTCTAAATTGACTTTGATCATGGATCCGGTTTTTCATCCCAAATTAGACTCCCTTTTCCCCTTTTATAACGAATTAAAACAGACGAATGGTAACATATTTTCTCAAATCACTATTACAACTTTATAATTAGTTCTTAGAAACACTTAAATTCTCAGAATCATCCATGGCATATGTTAATTGTTGAAGTCTGAAAATCGAAAATCACTCAAAATAATCAAAAAACAAGAGCTGATTGAAGTTGTAAACTGAAACATTTGAAACTCGATTTGTGATATCGGCCCTTAGGCCCATTAGACCTTTATTGGGCTTACCTAGGCTCAACTTTAGAATTTTCAATCAGAATTTTGTTCTCATGTAAACAAAAAAGTACCAACAAACCTAAGATTCGTTGAGAAGAGAGACCAGACAAGAACTCTGTGTCGACTGCCGTACTCTCGGAGTCGGAGCTTCGGTCCCGTTAAGACAGTAACAGAGAAAAACCCTAAACCCTCTTTTCACTTTGTTTGCTGTTCCGGTCATATCTCGCGACGATGAATACCTCCCAAGCAACTCGTGCGGCTCTGTTTCTAAACGTAAATATTCTCTTACTGCTATTCTTATCAGTGGTCCAAGTTTTGTGTCGATTGATCGATGAACTTATTTGATTCCGTTCTGTTGCTTAATCTTTTCATAGATTGATTATAAGGATGATTTCGAAAAGTACTTTATATTGAGAATTTGAAGTTCTGTTGATGTTGAATGCAGTAACTTAGGACTCTGATTTACTGGAAACTTCTTGGTATTTGGCATCCATAATGTTTTCGTTTTAACAAGTTAGTGTTTTTTTGCAGGGTTCCAATAGACAAGCGATGCTTTTGCAGCGGAGCTCAATGAGTCAATTGTGGGGTTCTGTTAGAATGAGAACTTCACGGCTGTCTCTGAATCGAACAAAAGCTGTTAGCTTGAGATGTTCTGCTCAACCTAATAAACCTAAAGCAGCTGTTTCTACTGGTTCTTTTGTTACTGCTGATGAGCTACCAAGCTTGGTTGAGAAACCTGCTGCTGAGGTTATCCATTTTTATCGCGTGCCTTTGATTCAAGAAAGCGCGAACGCGGAACTCCTCAAGGCTGTTCAAACCAAAATCAGCAACCAGATTGTCAGTTTGACTACAGAACAGTCTTTCAATATTGGGCTTGAATCCAAGTTAAAAGATGAAAAACTTTCTGTTCTAAAGTGGATTCTTCAAGAAACATATGAGCCAGAGAATTTAGGTACTGTTATTTGCATGCTATATCATGATATGGTTACAATATTGTTAGGCCTCTCTGTTATTGACGATTGAGTTAAATTTCAGGTACGGATAGTTTTCTTGAGAGGAAGAAGCAAGAAGGACTCCATGCTGTTATTGTTGAAGTTGGCCCCAGATTGTCTTTCACAACAGCATGGTCCACCAATGCGGTTTCGATATGTAGAGCATGTGGGTTAGACGAGGTGACTCGCTTGGAAAGGTCAAGGAGGTACCTTTTGTTCAGCAAGGAGCCACTTTTGGAAAATCAGATAAAAGAATTTGCTGCAATGGTTCATGATAGAATGACCGAGTGCGTGTACACTCAAAAGCTGGTTTCATTCGAGACGAATGTGGTTCCAGAAGAAGTGAAGTATGTGCCTGTGATGGAGAAGGGTCGGAAGGCGCTGGAAGAAATCAACCAGGAGATGGGTTTAGCCTTTGATGAGCAAGATTTGCAGTATTATACTAGACTTTTCAGAGAGGACATTAAGCGTGATCCTACCAATGTGGAGCTATTTGATATCGCTCAATCCAACAGCGAGCACAGTCGACACTGGTTCTTTGCTGGGAACATGGTTATTGATGGAAAGCCAATGGATAAGTCTCTTATGCAGATTGTAAAGAGCACTTGGGAGGTAACAATAAAGGACTTAAGTCAAAATTTCTCTCCTTTCCTATAGTTTGAAATGTGTGTTCGTATAATTCACTCTTATCTTCTGTGTTGAATTTTGCAGGCAAATCGAAATAATTCTGTCATTGGGTTTAAGGATAACTCTAGTGCTATTAGAGGCTTTCTGGTGAACCAGCTACGGCCTCTACTTCCTGGTTCTGTGTGCTTACTTGATGTCAGTGCACGTGATCTCGACATATTGTTCACTGCTGAAACCCATAATTTCCCTTGTGCTGTGGCTCCTTATCCTGGTGCTGAGACAGGTGCTGGAGGTCGAATCAGAGATACACATGCAACAGGAAGAGGTTCTTTTGTGGTTGCATCCACTTCTGGTTACTGTGTTGGTAACCTTAACATGGAGGGATCTTATGCTCCATGGGAAGACTCGTCTTTCCAATACCCATCGAACCTAGCATCACCTCTACAGATACTCATCGACGCTAGTAATGGTGCATCTGACTATGGTAACAAATTTGGAGAGCCCATGATTCAGGGATATACTAGGACTTTTGGAATGAGACTGCCAAGTGGGGATAGACGAGAATGGTTGAAGCCGATTATGTTCAGTGCAGGGATTGGACAGATTGATCATACTCATATAACTAAAGGGGAGCCAGAGGTTGGGATGCTTGTTGTTAAGATTGGTGGACCTGCTTACCGCATTGGCATGGGAGGAGGAGCAGCTTCGAGTATGGTTAGTGGCCAGAATGATGCAGAGCTTGATTTCAATGCTGTGCAACGTGGAGATGCTGAAATGTCTCAGAAGTTGTACCGTGTTGTTCGTGCTTGTATTGAGATGGGTGAGAAGAATCCTATTATCAGCATTCATGATCAAGGTGCTGGTGGAAACTGCAATGTTGTCAAGGAAATTATTTATCCACAGGGTGCAGAGATTGACATAAGAGCGGTTGTTGTGGGTGATCATACTATGTCGGTGTTGGAGATATGGGGAGCAGAATATCAAGAGCAAGATGCGATTTTGGTGAAAGCTGAGAGCCGGGAGATTTTGCAATCAATCTGTAAGAGGGAAAGGCTTTCGATGGCTGTGATTGGAACAATTAATGGGGGTGGTCGCTGTACTTTAATTGACAGCACAGCTGCAGCGAAGTGCAGTAAAGAAGGGCTACCTCCACCTCCACCTGCTGTGGATCTTGAACTCGAGAAGGTTCTTGGTGATATGCCTAAGAAGACGTTTAAGTTCAACCGCATTGCTTATGCACGGGAGCCACTTGATATTGCTCCTGGAATTACATTGATGGATGCTTTGAAAAGAGTTCTCCGATTACCATCAGTTTCTTCAAAGCGGTTCTTGACAACCAAAGTGGATAGATGTGTGACAGGTCTTGTTGCTCAGCAACAAACAGTTGGGCCATTGCAGATCACGCTTGCTGATGTTGCAGTTATTGCACAGACATTCACAGATCTAACAGGTGGTGCATGTGCCATTGGTGAGCAACCGATCAAAGGCTTGCTTGATCCAAAAGCCATGGCTAGGCTAGCTGTTGGAGAGGCTTTGACAAATCTGGTTTGGGCAAAGGTCACTGCACTTTCTGATGTTAAAGCTAGTGGTAACTGGATGTATGCTGCCAAGCTTGAAGGAGAAGGATCAGCAATGTATGATGCTGCGATTGCTCTATCTGAAGCGATGATTGAACTTGGCATTGCAATTGATGGTGGAAAAGACAGTCTTTCAATGGCAGCTCATGCGGACGGTGAGGTTGTTAAAGCTCCAGGAAATCTTGTGATTAGTGCCTATGTTACCTGTCCAGACATAACAAAGACAGTGACTCCGGATCTAAAGCTCGGAGGTGATGATGGTATTCTCTTGCATGTTGATTTGGCAAAGGGAAAGAGGAGATTGGGTGGATCTGCACTGGCTCAGGTTTTTGGTCAGATAGGAAATGACTGTCCTGATCTTGATGATGTTCCATATCTGAAAAACGTTTTCGATGGCGTTCAAGCTCTCATTGCAGAAAACTTGGTATCTGCTGGACACGACATCAGTGATGGTGGACTGGTAGTAACAGCTTTGGAAATGGCTTTTGCTGGAAACAAAGGTATAAATCTCGACTTGGCTTCAAATGGAATTAGCCTTTTTGAGACTTTGTTTTCTGAAGAACTTGGTCTCGTGCTTGAGATTAGTAAGACAAACCTGGACGCTGTGATGGAAAAACTCCGTGCTTTCGATGTTACTGCTGAGATCATTGGAAATGTCACTGATTCGCCTCTGATAGAGGTAAAAGTGGATGGGATTACTCATTTGAGTGAGAAAACTTCATTCCTCAGAGACATGTGGGAAGACACCAGTTTCCAGTTGGAAAAGCTGCAACGATTGGCATCTTGTGTAGAGATGGAGAAAGAAGGTTTGAAGTTTAGGCATGAGCCTAATTGGAAACTCTCATTTATTCCATCCTCGACCAACAATAATTATATGTCTCAGGGTATGATCGCTCTCTATGAGGTTTTTTTTTATCTTTAATTATTTATATAGCGTATATTTTCTAATGAAAATGTTTGTTTATTGTATATGCTCTCAGATGTTAAGCCAAAAGTAGCAGTGATCCGAGAAGAAGGCAGCAATGGAGACAGAGAAATGTCAGCTGCATTTTACGCTGCCGGTTTTGAACCTTGGGACGTGACAGTGTCTGATCTTCTAGCTGGAGACATCACCCTTGATCAGTTCCGCGGTATTGTGTTTGTGGGAGGGTTCAGTTATGCGGATGTTCTCGACTCAGCCAAAGGATGGGCTGCTTCAATAAGGTTCAACGAGCCTGTGTTGAGTCAATTTCAGGAGTTCTACAAAAGACCAGACACGTTCAGTCTTGGAATCTGCAATGGATGTCAGTTAATGGCTCTGTTAGGATGGGTTCCAGGTCCTCAAGTTGGCGGGTCACTTGACACCTCGCAGCCGAGGTTTGTTCACAACGAATCAGGAAGGTTTGAGTGCAGGTTCACAAGCGTGACCATAAAGGACTCGCCATCGATAATGCTGAAAGGAATGGAGGGAAGTACTTTAGGGGTTTGGGCGGCGCACGGAGAAGGACGGGCTTATTTCCCGGACGAAGGAGTCTTGGACCATATGCTTCACTCAGATTTGGCACCATTGAGATACTGTGATGATGATGGGAACGTGACTGAAGCGTACCCTTTTAACCTCAATGGTTCACCGTTGGGAATAGCGGCTATATGTTCACCTGATGGGAGACATTTGGCGATGATGCCTCATCCTGAACGTTGTTTCTTGATGTGGCAGTTTCCATGGTACCCAACAAGCTGGGACGTTGAGAAAGCTGGCCCGAGCCCGTGGTTGAAGATGTTCCAGAATGCAAGGGACTGGTTAGAGTCGTGTTAAGCGTGTTTTTTTAGTATAATTTTTATCTGCATCATTTTGTTGTGCATTTGGTGTTTTGCAGAGTCTTTGAAAGTTGTCGACAAATCATGTGCTTTTTAGTGAGACTTGATGTGTGCTTTTTGTCCTTCACGTTGTATTCAAACTCTGGAAATTAAGCATGAGTTACTCTCTTCGATCAATCAAGCAATCTTGTGCCATTGGGTACTAAGTTGGGTTTATCTAACTCTGATATCTTGTATCCTACTTAGCTAATCAATGGAAAGTCTTCTCCCGTAAGTGAATCTCTTGAGAACAATGAGGCGCACATGGGAGGTTTTGAGATGCCAAACATGGATTTGACAAAGAGAAAAGGAACAAGTAATAGATTTCTTCTCTGCAAAATCATTGCTTCAAACATACAAGGAGTGGTATACAAACTTTGGTCATCAATTGGTTTGCAATACAATAATGTCAAAAACGCAGCTTATTTGCCCTCTATCCCACTTGTTCATTGTGTCCATGTATAAATTTAATCAAAGAATGCAAATCTCCAGCCAACCTTTGGTTCTTCTCTGCATAATCCTTAGATGCACTTTAAAATGAGCAATGGATCATCGGGATTTCACTGTCGCATGACCACTATCAGCCAAGTGCTTGTGTAGTTTTGTTCTGCCCAGCATGAAAAGTCACAATATTAAGAAACTACAGGTGAATGATACAAAGCACACTGCTGGAGCATAAGAGAAATGACGAAAGAACAAATATCTAATGAACCAACCTCGACTCAAACTCCTCTCCACATCTATCACATTCATTGCTACTGTTTTTCTTCGTTGTGCCCTGCATTTTGACATAATATATGATTTCAAGAATTATCACACCAAATATGTGATTTAGTTATGCTACAAGGGGAGAAAGATTTTACCTTGGTTTTCATTCCTCTGGTGGATTTCTTTGATCTGGGAGCCTTCTTGTAATCCTGGGACTCCATGTCTCGATTTACATATTGAGTATCATCCGCTTCACTGCTCTTTTCATTTAATTCTCCCTGGTTATTCTTATCCTTGCCCTTTTTGCTTCTGCGCCTCCTGCCTGTGCTCTTCCTATTATCATACTCCATTGAATTTGCCTCATCCTTCTGAGAATCCGCAAGTGCTCCGGAAGCTGACTCCGTTGCATTCATGTTTTCATCTGGATTACCGCCCTCTCCAGGTATCTGTACTTTGCTGGTGTCATCTGCCATGTCATTTCCAGCATTCTGTTTATTTCTCTCTTCCTTAGCTTCTTTATTCCTACCTGTGCTTTTCTGGTTATCAAATTCGCTAAACTCTGCTGTGTCACCTTCGATCTCGACTTCAGTTTCATCTTCATCTTCTTCCTTTGATACGACATTCTTTTGCTTATTCTTCTGTCCAGATACCATTTTCTTGAGTAGAGTCATCTCGTCATCCTCATCCTCACTTTCACTAGATCCTTGCATATCTTCCTCTGCCACAAAATACTCATCATCAGTTTCATCAGCTTCACCTACAACTTCCTTCTTAACATCTCTTTCTTCATTGTCGATATTTAACTCCTCCTGAAGCTTCTCATGCAGCTCCTCTACACTTTCAGGTGAGTCCAAGGGCCCATCAATCTCTTCCTCTTCATTTTCCTCTTCATAATCAGTGAATGACTCTCTCAGCTCCGCCACTTTCTCTTTATGCTTCTTCGACTGTTCGTGGTTTTTCCACTGCTTCTCACTTTTGAACTTCTTGCTACAAACAATACAATAGAGCTGCTCATTCTTCCTCTTCGCATCATCATCCTCCTCTTCCAATTCACTGAGTCCTGCCCCTTCATCTTCTCCCTCATGAGCCTTTGCCCATTCAGGCTCCTCGTAATTCATAGCTCTCTCCAATCTCTCCTTCTCCATCTTCTTCTTCCTTTCCCTCTCCTCTTCCTTCTTCTTCTCCATCTCTGCATTCTTCTTCACCAACATGTCAATCACTCTCTTATCCCTCTTCTTCACAAACTCTGCCAAACCCCTCACAGTATCATTATACTCTCTCTTCGCCTTCTTTCTCGACTTTTTATTCTCCTCCTCCATCATCCTTCTCGACTTTCGATTCGGTCCACCCATCACATCATACTCATCCACCCAGCAGAAATCCATAACAGTGCAAAAACCTAACCAGTAATTATAAAACGCCGTCACCTGAGCATAAGGAGACTCTAGATTCCCCATAATCGGAGCTTCCCTCACAGAATCCATCCTCAAACCTAACGTTCTCGCGAACTTAATCTCGTTGAGGTAAACACTATTAAACACATCGTAATACACCTTGTAAAATCCTTTCCCGGTATCTGAGTATCCAGAATATACAGTGGGAGAGAAGAAAGCGAATAGATCCGGAACAGAGCCACCAGACTTCGAGCCACCGGCTGAACTATGGTCAGCAAATAAAATCTGAGATCGATGAGAATCATACCAGGCTCGCTCCTTGGGATCGGATAGAACCTCGTAAGCGTGAACGAGCTCTTGGAACTGGGCGGTGGCTTCAGCCTCCGATAATCCAGCGGCTTTCATTAGCTTGTCGGGGTGACGCTGCAGAGCTAAACGCCGATAAGAGGATCGAATCTCGTCCGGCGAAGATTCCTTGCTGATACCGAGAACCTCGTAGTGACATCGTTTCTCCGAACGAGACGAAGACGCCATCTCTGGTTTTTAGGGTTTAGGCTATTTCTCTTTTGTCGATTTTAAACGCATACCCAGTTCGAGCTGTCCAAGATTTGACCTTGGAGATGTATATATAGGAACAAAACAATAAATAAACTTATAATTCAATTTTTCTTTCTCTTAATACTTTAGTTTTAGGGATCACCAGGCTTATATCAACGAAAATTAAAGATTAAGTACAGTATCTTATTAATAAGGAATCAGATTGTTGTTCACAGTATCTTAGAAGAGAAAACAAAACACTGAGCCATTTATAGACAAGTTTGTGAATGCTCCTCTCACTCTTTATACTTGGAGACAAGAATCTCGCTAGTCCTCACTAACCTTCATGCACTGAAGTAGAAGATGTTTTCCTCTCTATGCTCAAATTTGAGACGACATTGTTATTATTATTACTTTTCTCTCTGAAGTTATCTCTAAGGAACTCAACGGCCATGAAGGTGAGTGCCGAGGCCGGAAGATACCACATGACCCTTGGGACGCTTCCTCGGAAAAACCCTTGTGGACCTTCCTTCCTCCATATCTGTCCAACTGCATCCAACCATCCCTTGTACCTAAAACTCAACGAGGTTACCAAAGCTTAATCGAAACAAGTTCTTGAATCTAATTGCGGATGATATTTAGTTGATCATATTAATCTGTTAACACACGAGGCATACTTGATCGTTGATCCTTGCACTTGCAGTCTTGTTTTTACAACATCCAGTGGAGTTGTGAGATAAGCACTTAGTCCTGAGGAGACATACATGGGTCAATATGTTGGATAAGCTATTTGAAACGGATTTCTTTTATAACTGATCTAATTCTAACGTACCACCAGCTAATCCTCCCAATACGAGACCCTCTATCGAACTGTTGACTCCATACTGTGGAAACTTTTTCTTTCCTTGATCTGTTAGATCCTTTAATCCTTCATAAAACACTACCTGAATGGAAAAACAGACCGAACATGAGGAGACAAAGACCCTAAGTTGAACGGAGGTAATAGTTTCACTGAAGTGCCATATTACATAGTCATACCATAAGACCAGCAAAAGGCACATCCCTCGCTAGTGTAGACCAATATCTGCCACAGGAAAAAGGAAAATAATAACATGGGTCTCTTGACACGAGTCAACAATTAGAATGATGTATCCAATTCACATCATAATAGCCTGAAAATAAGTTACATACCCAGCATATAGTCCTTTTGGCCCTTGCTCTTTCCATATTGAGCATCCAGCCTGGAACATTCCAGTGTAATAACCATACATGTCACCTCTTGGTTGCACCGGAACGCTGTTCCTCGAAATATAAGAGCTCCAGGAGCTACTAGTGCCTTGAATTTGCATTCGCTGCTTTATGACTTCACAAGGAACATATATGAAAGAACCAAGTGTATCGCCTGAAACAAGGAAAGAAGCAGCAAAACACAAACGAATCAGAAACTTTCTAACTTCAAATAACTCTACGTTTACTTTCATTTTCCAACTATTTGGGGAACCCCCTCATGACGTGTATGTATACACACAGCCACAATCCTTCACGATGATATTCACAACAAGGACAGTCCATGACGTATCATGAAAGAGTAATAAAAATTGGAACATATCTTAAGTAAGCAATCAGCAATCCTTGCTCTTGTGTGGTTTGATAATAACTTGGATCTTATCTTTTAAAGACCCACCATTTCCGTAAGTTAGAATCATCATATAACATTGACATGTTTGATAACATTTCGTTTCTTCAGGCAGGTTATATCTAGTCTCATTTCTGCTGCATGCTTGGCATTCTAAATCAATTTCCACTTGAGCGACCATATATTTCCCTCCTATCTTTACCATTATATTAATGATGATATGACTGAGAGAGGAGACACTTAGATAACATACCAACTGCTCCTGCTATAAAATGCGCCCAGTGCCCTGCTAAGCTGGGATGAGACTCTTCAATCCATTTCTTTGTTGACTCAATAAAACCAAAGTAAGTTGCTCCAGTGGCAAGAGATCCAGTGACTCCAGGAGCAATGCCCCTATAAAAGCCTAAAACAAGGTCAGTAGCAAAAAAAAAAAAAAAAAAA
>Ga0041059_1002280_pt1 | contig 14536 bp, 13 predicted proteins | sample AraColnosormetaG_FD_56232 | JGI IMG/M metagenome (GOLD analysis project Ga0041059, IMG submission 56232) | Arabidopsis roots microbial communities from North Carolina, USA - Col MF nosort | ecosystem: Host-associated > Plants > Roots > Unclassified | place: USA: North Carolina | collected...
AAAAAAAAAAAGAGAGCGAAAAGATTTCAAAACAATTCTGTTTTTTTTTTTTGTTTTTTTTTGGGTGGGGTTATATAGTTAGTAGGGTTTTTGGTCAGAAAATGAATAAATGTATGCAAAAAATAGTTAGTGAAGTGGTTTAATGAGAGACAAGAAATAATGTTTTGGTCACATTTGGTTTGTCCTATGACAGACAGAGAGTCCTTATTGTTGTGCCTTTTTATTAAATTTCCACATGTCCTTTTTGCTTCTCATTGCACTCCTTTGTGTGTTTTTTCTTACCTTTCTATGGGACCATATATATATATATATATATATATATATATATTAAGTTACTTTTGGACTTATACTCTCTCGTTTTAGAACTCAATTTCGTTTCAGAACAAGTGTAATAACCTCAAACGACATATATGTGAAACAGGAGTATCAATATAGGTACAAAACTCCTAAGTTTATTCAAATGATTTGGATTAAATCGATCGCATCTTTGGATTTCAGATCGATATCATAATTTCTTTATTCGGTCTTGACTTTTCTATGTTGTGGATGTTTTTTACATGTGTTTTCTTAAGTTCGAGCATTTATTTTATTTAGCTGGTAATTCTCTTATCGTCTAACATTGGTTGGACATTTGTCTGGGGAAAATGTAAACAAAAAAACTGACATGTTTACTTTTTTCACTAAACTAGAAATATTATAATTTGATTTGTCACAAACATACTTCCGGAAATGTGGACCGACTTGATGAAATTTCATAGATTTAACCTTATCTGATAGAATAAGTCCAAAAACAGACTTCCTCGTTTTCGTTAGATTAACAACAACAAGCGAATAAACATATACACTTTTCTTTAAATAACAAATAAGATAAATCATTCCACAGCTAACTTATGGACAAAAGTTTCAGATAGTAATTACAAATGTTTTACGTTCTTGTTAGTACTTTTACTCCCTTAAATACTTGCTAAAAATAGAACTGCAAATCGCAGTTGTACTTGGATTTTGGGTTTTGTGTTGCTTGTCCCCTCTAAGGCTACCGATCGAGTGCCTGTAGAGTAAAAACATTATAAAAAAAAAATGAAATATCAAAGCCATTAATCAAAATTGAAACAATAAAACGATAATGATACATACCTTTAAGGTTATAATAACTATCTTTGCCATTTTTGGTTTACCGCGTGATATTGGCACGGCTCAATCGAACAACACCGTTCTCCATGAGTTAAGAGGACGACTATTTGATTGAACCGCACTAATATCTCGCGTTACCTTGCATAAAACCACTCTTGTTCGACTATAATCTCCACTTAGCTCCAGAAAACCAATAAACAAAACAAAAAGTGAAATAAAAATATGTATAAATGACTATTGACACTAAAATGTTAATTTACCGGAGAGAACCATCGGATCCTGGAGAAACTCTTACTGTCTAAAAATTTTAGGGACGTCAGAAACCAAAGTACGAATTAGAAGAATCGAAGGAGAAAATAGAAATGCGGCCAGTAGCAAAGTTTATGAGTATGCATAGTGAAGAAGAAGATATAAATACGAAGATGGTTGAAGAAGAGAGGCAAGCAAGAGACAAGCATTAAATTAGACCAACAACCCCATACCAAAAAGGAGGTTGGTTTATTAAATTTGAATTGTTTCTATGAAAAACTTTTTTCAAAAGATAATAATATTTGTTTATACTTTATACATTAGTAATGTAACATTACATATTCGTTTTTACAACCGATGATATCAAATTATCAGGTATACTCTCAAATGAATTTTCAAGAACAAGAGTTTGTCTTTGTTGTCGCAGTGGCTGTGGCTGTGGCAGTGGCCTAACAAATTTAGTTTGTTCTCTAAAACCATGTAAAAGATGGTCTAATCATCATATATATAAGTTCTAACCAAATAACTATAATCTGGTTTTTACGTTAGAATACGCATTTTACGTAGACTGGTTTGCTATGCTGATATTATTATAGAAGCTATTCTAACCAAATCAATATATGTAAACTAGTATATGCTAGATTGCTAGATAACGATAAATTAAAGGAACACAAGGTTCCCACGAGCTTTCAATTTAGTATTTATGAGGTTTGTAAGAGAGAGCAAGGCATGTTGGTGGGGTTGTGCCACTCCCAATATACATTTGAATTTCGAAATTAATATGGCTCAACTTTCCAAATATTCTCCCTCCCTATTTATTTCTTCTCTTGTTAAGTTCCTATCATTTATTTAATATTTCCTTAAAAAAAAGTAAATATATGTTTTATGAACCTATGCAAAAAAAAATCATGAAAGTGATCATTTCGGCCGCTAGCAAAGTATATGGGTAATCAACATATACATCTCAAAAGTTTATAATGTGTTTTGTGTACTTATTGAAAAGTGTATTCATATTTAAAAAATGCTTACAAAGTAAATGCATACATAATAGAATTTTCCTAATTTTCAATGCTTTCATATCAATAGTAGGGTCAACTTAATATTTAGGAATTCTTATCATTTTTAATAGATATTGCAACCAATTGGAAAGATATGCTTAAAGAAATAATTGACTTTGCACAAAAGATTATCATATAACTACTCTTTCAATCATCTGAAGTATTAACTACTTTTAGTTTAGAAAAAATATGGCTCCAAAAAATTTAGATATATGTTCATGGTCCTTTACAACTAAACCTTAAAGACTTCTAACCAAACCTCTGAAGAGCGTTTTTATTTTTCCTTGGTCAACCAAGAGAATGTGTCTAATCCTGTTAAGGTTGTAATTTTCCTTACGCATTTTAATTTTCTTATCATGATACATGTCTCATTCGTAACATGTATGCTATAGCTAATTACTAATAACATAATATGAAGACAAAATTGAAACAAGTACCCAAAAACACTGAAAAATCAATAAGTAACAGTAATATAGTATACAACTTTATATTCTTTTGCTTCCTTTGGATAGGGATATTATACGGGATCCATCAGACAATTTTTATATTGTGAACATTGAAAAAATTTCAATCCATTCGTGGGATGCACACCATTGGAACTCCAAGATACCATTTAAAAGAATTAAGAATAATAATAGCATAGAAGATTGTGACATTTCAAATAGAAGAAGCAATAGCATGTTTTATATCTATGAAGAAGTAGAATCCTTCTTCTTCCTCTGCACAAGATTCTTCATCCAATTGACACCAATAAATACAACAATCTTGGCTTTGTTAATCCCTGCTTTGGTCTTGCCGGACTTTTTCCCGGTGACGTCTTTTTTGCCGTCAGTTGTCTCCTCCGCAGCCATCACCCCAATTCCTCCGGTCCCCCATTGATCCGCCCAACTAGGTGCTTCACTCGCCATTTTATAATGATCCCAATATCTTATGTACCTATCAGAACATATTAGTTGAAATCGAATAATCTATGAATATATAAGCATGACCAAACAAACAAATACCTCTGATTCTTGGAGCTCTTCTTGGTAAAGACTAAAGAGAGAATGACCGATTTTGGATGAGCAAGATAAGTGGAAATGTGGAGAATGTAGACTAATAGTGGATGGGTTGTCAATCTTTTGTTTTTAATGTAATATAATTATACTATATATTCCCTATTTGCTTGTCGTCTTTTTATCTAAAGCTTTTATTGTTTGATACAAAATGTTTAAATATGATTTTTGGGTTGTCATGGAATGGACTTGCCAACTCAAGTTAGTTCGTTTCCAACTTGCAAAGCAAACGTTGTTTTGGAATCTTTCAACTTTATTTATAACGCATAAGAAGAACCTAATCATACGAAATCATTTTTTATTTTGTAGTTCCATAATTTACTCCACAAAACTTGTTCTATTTTTATAACTCTAAAAGTCCTAATTCCACTTTCTATAATCATGGAAGAAATGTAAAGTTTAAACATAAATCAATGTTTAGGGTATCAAAATGTCTCAAACACCAGTCACTGGAAATATCGCAATTTTTATATGAAAAATCGATCGGATATATATGATAAAATATGCATTTACAAAACCGTCTAAACAAGTTAAAATAGCGAAGGACTTGTAGCCCCTAAACTGTGGTTAATAGACATCAAAATCATCTGTGTAAAATGTTTAGATTAATTATTCATGAGTGACGAGTACTTTGTTTTACAACAAACACAAAAATAAATCACATAGATATGTTAATGATCTAAGTCTAACGCTTAAAATATCGGCTTATAACACTCGCCCCATATTTTGTTCCTCAACAATATGTATTTTGCCAAATTTAAATCCGAATAACAACAACACAATGACAATACTATCACATACTACTAACTACGTATGCATGGTCCCAAGATATTTATCTTTTTGGAAAATTTACTTTAGCGCATCCACATGATAGTGTTATTTTCTTTTTACCTACAAAATAAATGAATAAAATAGCATCATGAGACATATTATTGTTATGAAATGTGATGAAATACTTGTATTTGTGTTCCTTTCTAGTTAGGAAAGATTAATAAGATAAGCGTAGAGAAATGTAGTATTCTATTGTTTAAAAGGAGTTTAGTGAAATATGTTGAAAAGGAAATAGAGGATCTATCCTTGATTAGAAAGATTGAAAGAATGTGCATGAAATTGTCCTATCTATGTATTGATCAGAACTATCAACATCTAAATGACTTCTAGTAGACTCAATAGATCTCTAATTAATGTTACAATTACCTGAATTATCTGAGTTACTAGTCCACTTATACCCTGTTGGTATCGTGAATGGATCCACCACTTGTTCCTCATCCACCAAACGCCGCCGTGAGCTCTTGCCGGTGGCATTGATGTTCAGTCTCAACCAAGAAGGCGTTGAAAACGATGGACGTGAACTTGAGATTCTTCTATCTAATTTTTCATCATCGTGCACGTCATGTTGGTCTTCCATTGCAGCTAATAGATGTTTTGGACTTGAGAGCGGTGTGTAGAATTCATCCAACGGTGGAAGAGCCACGAACTTGCTGAATGTCATGACTACTTTTACTGTTGGGATCACCGGTATGGACAACTAAATACCAAAAAGATGGAAAAAAAATTGATGTGAAAAAGCAAAATCTAAACCGGTTTTGGATTTTTTACGTCCCAACAAACTGTAATCTTTTACTGTTAGTAAAATACCGAATCTCAAATCCGAACCAAACCAAACCATATAAATTTGATAACCTAAAAGCCTAAACCAAATCGTAAACGATTCATTTTGTTCCTCTGACTTTATGAGGAATGTCACATTAGTGCAACTCTAAACATCAACCAATGAAATTACGACACGTCTGATAGAATGTTCATGATACTTAAAATTTCTCATGCAAAACGCTTAAAATAAATTTGAGTAATGTCCAAGAATGCCCCTTCTTACCTTGACCGGAAAAGTTCCCGCCGGGAACTTGGTGGTAAGCAGCTCTCGCATTCTCCGAACAGCCTTGACATGGTTGGCTAAAATATCAAGCAACGGAAGCAACTCCTCTGTTTTCAAAGGAAACTGATCCGTTAACCAAACCGAAGGACGCAAACTCTTCACAATCTCCTTTTCTTTGATCCGCCCCACAGAAGAATTCGCCACCAGAATCGCCGCTTCCGGTAAAGAAACCGATCTCCTCCTCTGCTCCCGCCTCTGCGGCCGTAACGGTTCTGACACACTCCGACGAGTCTCGTCCAAACGCAAACCCTGCTCTTTTCCGACTTTTCTTGATTTAAAACTAAAACTAACGTTTTCGACATCGTAAGCTTTAGCTTTCCACTCTCCGACAGTTTCAATCTTCGCTTGCCGTCGCCAATTCGTAATCTCAACGAGCTTTGCTTTAGTAACATCCATCCCCGGACGGTACAAGCTAGATTGACCACAAAAGCCAGCTATATCGCTATCGCTAATCGGATCTTTAGCGTTTTCGAAAGCGTTCAAGATCGTTTTATCGTCTCTGTTTAACACAAGCAACGTACCAGGAGACACATCAAGAAACTCATCTCCATCACTAAGAAAGAGAAAGCTCTGATTGGCGCGGCGTATCTTGAAACCGTCGAATCCGGCTAATGAAGTATCGGCGCGTAAATCTCCACCGCGTTTCCATATCTTGTAAGTATCGGAAGGAGCGATTTTTCCGACGAATGGAATCACGGAGCTCTCGAAGTGAAATGATATCTCCATGTAGAAATCTCTCATGCGGCTGAGTACGGCGATGAGATGAGGAAGTCTCCGTCTCCATTTGCACCACGCCGAACGGTGATGGTCCCGGAGAATTGCCTCCGTGATCTCTGAGTTCCGACGACACAAAGCCTCATGCAAGGAGTTCCACCCGGCGGCGTTTTGGAGCGTGATATCAGCACCGGCGGAAGATATAGTCTTTGCCGCGAAAACGTCGCCGAGACGTACGGCTAAATGGAGAGGCGTCTCTCCAAAGGGAACGTCACGGCGGTCGATGACGGTGGAGATTTTCTCCGCGACTCGCTCTTGGCTCATTGAGTCGGACTCGGTGTGGATTTGTTCCGGGTCGGTTAGTTTAGGCAAAGACGAAACCAGACGAGTCAAACCGGCGTGATCTCCTACAACGACGGCGTAGTGGACGGGACTGTGAGCATAATCATCTATAGTAGTGGCCGGAATATTTGCCGGCGAAGACCTTGCCATGTTTTCCCCGGCGACTGTTATTAAAACTCTAAAGGAGAGAGTTGAATAACTTCTTTTTAATAAAAAGTTTATGTTTCATATTTATCTCTGACAACAGTCAACGTAAATACAAAATTAAAACTCCATAATCTTTTTGTTCACAGTTTTGACCATTGTTTAAATTCCTTTTAAAATTGAGTATCCTAGATCTTTGTTTTGGCAACAAATGACTAAACCTTAGATTGTTATTCAAATTCAAAGAAGATCCTTTCACAATTCAAAAGCACAGAGAAATGGTGCATGAATTTGTAGATAAAGCAATGGGATTCATATGAGGAACAGAAATATATTTGCATCAAAAAATAATCAGTCAATGCAAAAAGGCTAATTAAGTATAAGTGATGTATTCTATGTGAATTAAGTGTTGTGGTCAAGCAATGACTAATGAATCATAATGACTAATTAAGAGTTTGAACAACATGCACAACCTCTCTTTTTTTGTTTCCTTTCACAAATGCAAAACCGTCTCTAATTTTACAAAATTAACAGATACAGTGGGCCTATTTTGAATCATGTTAAAAATATTAAGTTTGTAATTTGGGCTTATTGAATCATGGATTTGGGCTTATAATTTGGTTTGAAACCTTCTGAGTGCACCTGAGTCTCTGGGACCTGTGTCACTGTTGCTGTTGCCTTGGTTGGGTTCGGTTTAAAGTTCGTGGCCAAACAGTAACCTTGAGTCTTGCCGTCCTCTGTCATCTATCCACGCCTGAACCCGAAAAACTCTGAAAGCTGAGCTCTGGTAATGGCGGGTTTAGCAATTTCACCTCCTCTCGGTCTTTCCTTCTCTTCTCGAACTCGAAACCCTAAACCCACTTCCTTTCTATCTCACAATCAAAGGTACTACTAACTTTTCTAAACGCAATCACACACTCTCAAATGATTATGCTGACCTTAAATTTATGAATTTTGATTTGTGTAGGAATCCTATAAGACGTATAGTTTCTGCTCTACAGAGTCCATATGGAGATTCTCTGAAAGCTGGTAACTTTAAATCATTTGCTTGCTGCTACTAGCTCTAAAGCATTTGGGTTTTAGGTTTTTTTAAATGTTGGAATTAAGCTGCTTGCTGCTCTTTGATGCTGAAGAGTTTCCGGATTGATTGATTCGTTTCTGAGATTGGGTTGTGTTTGATGTTTTCAGGACTTTCTAGTAATGTTTCTGGATCCCCAATAAAGATTGACAACAAGGCTCCAAGGTCAGCTCTTTTCTGTTTTGCCTCTTGATTATGTGTCCATTTTATGTTCTCACCATAGAAATTGCAATAGCTCACTGCCTCTTCCTATCTTGAACATTCTTAAGTCGTCAACAGTGTACTTTATGTATCCAGTTTTATCTGTTTCTCTTAGCTGGATTGATTGTTAGAGTTCTTAGTACTAATGTCAACCGATGACAATACGGTTGTAAATTGGTTGATAGATCGCTGAACCTTTCTAATTTCAATGTATTTAGCTGGTTTTGTTTCTATGTTGCAATGTTTTAGATTTGGAGTGATAGAGGCGAAAAAGGGAAACCCCCCAGTAATGCCTTCAGTGATGACCCCTGGAGGACCTTTAGACCTCTCTTCTGTGTTATTCCGTAACCGCATAATCTTCATCGGGCAACCAATTAACGCACAGGTTGCTCAGCGAGTCATATCTCAGCTTGTAACCCTTGCATCTATTGATGATAAATCCGACATCCTGGTTAGCTGAAAGCTCATTGTTTTCCCAATCATTTTTCAATTCTGTAAAGTCTCATATTTACTTGGAAGTAATCCTTGTTTCAGATGTACTTGAATTGTCCCGGTGGCAGTACTTACTCCGTCCTAGCAATTTATGACTGTATGTCTTGGGTAGGTTTTCTTTTCCTAGTAACGTTTTCATCTCCTAGAAACTGTGATATATTAACCTATTGAATTTTCTTGAAAATGATCTTCAGATAAAGCCTAAAGTTGGAACAGTGGCGTTTGGAGTAGCTGCAAGCCAAGGAGCACTTCTTCTTGCTGGAGGTGAAAAAGGAATGCGCTATGCAATGCCAAATACTCGTGTCATGATACATCAACCACAAACTGGATGCGGAGTATGGCTCTTGAATTCTCCTTGTCAATACCAATATACCATTCTCGTTGGAAATCTTATATGCATATGAACTTCATTGATTTCATGCTAACATAATTTTGCAGGGACATGTAGAGGACGTGAGGAGACAGGTCAATGAAGCCATCGAAGCCCGACAAGTAAGTCTCTCTCTCTCTTTCTCTCTCTTTATTCTCATGCTTCTTGCTTTAAGAATATGGAAGATCGAGTTTTTGGAGCCAAAACTTGAACCTTTGACTGATTGATCTCTTTGGTTGTACATGCAGAAAATTGACAGGATGTATGCAGCTTTCACTGGACAACCTCTGGAGAAAGTGCAGCAATACACTGAAAGAGATCGTTTCTTATCAGCATCTGAGGTAATTTGCCTCTGGTATCTGAAACATTAACGCGAATTCCTTTTCAACGAGACATGGCTCACTGATAGTTAGGAATTAAGAGGTCTCGCCATATCTCGTGGACTTTGTCTTTCTTATGTTCCTCATGATCATTCTGTAACGATGTTGAATTCTGCATATGATATTTTCTTGGTTATTTTTTATGCAGGCGCTTGAGTTCGGGCTCATTGATGGTCTATTGGAAACAGAATACTGAAGCAGCATACAGGACAATGCACAACAACAGCTCATTGCAATGTTCAAAGCTTCCATTTTCATTTGAATATGAACGGTTGTAACTGATATTTGTGCATAAATCAGTTTGGTTTTCTTGGTTTTATTGTCTACTAAACAGAATGAGAAAACTAAACTGTTTATTTTTTTACTGAAAAATCTGAAAGTTGTGTTCTATTTTTGTTTACACACGATAACCAAGCAAACCGGAACTTTATGGAAAAACCGGATTGGTTAGGTCCAGCTTGTTACTACTTAATCCTATACAATGCCAATGCATATGTTGCTTTGGTACATAGAATTGCCGGAAATTGGGAACAGTAGTGGCTGCACTGACTCAAAAGCTCTCCAATAATCTCTCCTTTAGAATTCATTGCAAATATGTGAATCACAAACCAAAAATCGATCTCTGAAACTCTGCTCTCTAGTCACCGTTAAGTTCCTGTCAAGAACAACCAGAACCATCCCAGTCAAGCAACATAAAATAATTAGGGGTGGGTGGCTCAATCAAATTCATAGGTGGAAACATTTGGAGTAAAGATTTGAGACTCAAAAGGCAAAAAGGTGACTCAGTCCAGCTCAGAGGTAGAAACTTTAGTATCTAAACTGTGTGTGTGAGAAGAGCATATAAAGTAGTGGGAGATGAGAGACTTACCATAGTTTTGGTGGACTCCTGTGAACTTGTGAATTGCCTTCAAAAGGGAACCATATCTCATATACTTCAAAGTTCCCATATGTCTATCAACAAACAAATACCGAGAAAAAAGACAAACTCTATGAGATTTAGCTCTAAAGATATAAGAGAAAAAGAGTTAAAAGCACGTACACTATCTCAGTGTATCGAAGTCTCCAAGCAGGGAAACCGAGGTGGCTCCTTATAGGTCCATAAACCAGTAACAGATCGGGTACATGCACATTCTCACCTGCCATAGTATTGATGATCAGATTCTTGGAAATAAACTTAATAATGACTTGAATCCAATATGAGAGAGTCAACACAAACCAACAACTCTTAATGCGTCATTCAAATGAGACTCTGTAAAAAAGTCTTCCCCTTTGTCGTCCTCAGGATGGCTGGATTTCAAGTATCTCTGAAGAAGTATGTTGGCTGCTTTCATAACAGCTTCTTTATTGTCTGAAGATGAAATGAATTCTAATGCAATGCGCTTTCCGTCAGGCGCAACATCCTTTTCAATCTCCTGGGAAAGAAAAACAAAAACATTGACAAGGTAAAGTTTATATCATGAGCTACATAACTAACAACATAAGCTAAAGATTTGATTCACAAGTAAAGCAGCAAACTAAATGAAAGGTATGAGATTAATATACCTCTAACAACATGGAACCTGGAACGGTTTCAAGGATCAAATCCTTGGATTTCTTCAATAAACCTAAAGAAGCCAACATCAGCAATCATTTAATGAACGTGAAAAAACGAGATAAGTAGCTAAAGCATGTACCTTGAGAGTCAAATAGACCAACTTGTTTAACCCCAATGGTGGTTAGCCATTGCAAAAGCTCAACAACATTGGCAACATCTTGAGCTGCTTCGATGTCCACTACAACAGCTAGACACCGGAGTTTCTCAAGATCGATGGAACCGTACTTTTTATTCAATCCTAACGTTATGGCATAGCTTTCTATTGCCTCAAATATGCCAGAGACAATGTACCATAAGCTCACAACAATGTGTATAAAACGCCATAGCAAATTAAGACCAAGATCACCAATCTGTGGAATACAAAAATTCAACAGAAACAAAGTTATGGCTTGAAGACTCAAATTGGCAACACCAAATTGTTCTTAAACACTTAATTCCATAGGCCTTGTTGAAGCATTAATGAGCTAAAGCCTGTCAATGATCAAGGAATACAAAAAAAAATCTCACTTGACCAATCCAAGCACTGAGGAGCCGCATCGATTGATTCGAATCCATATATCTGAAAAATCAGAAAACACACAACAGAATCAGAAGAAATTTGAACAAAAGGGTTGTCAGAAATCAGAATTAACAAAGAGAAGAGAGACGTACACAAAAAGTGACTGTCTCCGTAAACAACGAAGGTGTTTGCTGCGTGTGTTAGGGAGATGTTTCCAAACCAACCAATCGAACTTTCCTAAAACCCAAAATTCCTTTTCATCGGAATCGGAAAAGGAAGAATCTTTGGAGGCGAGGTTAGAAAAAGTGAGACACTTTTGAAGATGATCTTATTAGCCTCTGTATCCTGGTTTTGGCGATTCGTTTGCTTAAACCTTAGCAAAAAATCACTCTAGTTTGCGAAACTAACTCTGTTATCTGAGAGGAGTGTGAGACGTCTCGGGTTCAAACCCTATAACTTAAGTCTTAAGTGTGTTTCTAACTTTTCTTGTCACGGTTTTGTTGTGAGTGTTCATGTTTTTGTTACGTTTATCACGATTTTGCTGTGAACGTGAGGTAATCAAAACTCAAAATTATACTAGTTCGTTTACATTTTTAAACTCTTGATAATCATGGTTAATACAAAACCAAAAACACATCATGTACAAGATCAAAATTAGTATTCTTTTTGAAACAACAGAAACATAATAACATATGAAGAATCACACAAAAAAAGAACAGCTTCTTTACTTGAGATTCAGAATAAAAAGCCCAATATTTAGTAAGAGTCATAAGTCCTAAATGATACCCCCAGTGTTGCTTCTAGCTTGGCTCAATCCCATGAAATAACAGAACATAACACTGATTAGGCCACTCTTCCCATCACAACGACTGACTCGAGAGTTATGGAGCTGCGGTTGTCGAACTTAACACTAACTAGGCACGCTATTGAGTCGAGTCTTCAGAGAATCTAGAATCAAACCCGGTAGAGGATGAATGAACAGAACCAGGAGCTACACCAGAGCCACGTTGCAGCTCAAGAACAAGCCATCGAACCGCTCTACTCATCTGTTCAAGCCTTACTGCACTAATGGGAGGGAGACTAGTCGCAGCACCAGTCACCGCTGCTGGTGCTTGGCCACCTGCTGCAGTAGTAGTTAAACCAGTAGCCTCATCAACTAAACACTCAGATCCAATTCTCTGCTTAACTGACTCCACAAACTCCTCTGCTTGATCACAAGCCACACGGAACAGTTCCCATTTCTCCTTGAAATTCTCCAACGCAGTATCAGTGAGCAAAGCTTTTTGTCCACCTGCACTCTCTTTAGACTCAAGAACACCAGCTGAAGCAAGAACAAACTTCTCATAAGCTTTGTTCAATGAGTCCACAATGTTATCCATTTGATCCCTCCCCTTCAAATAACTGCTCAAACCAAGTATCAATCATGAGATTTCAAGTTAAACAAGAAAAAACTGCAAAAGGAATCAAGTAAGATCCCAGCAAAAGTATCTGGAAATAAGAAACCCTAAAAACCTCAAAAAATCTTAATTCGTTCTCGTTAACGCTACACATAGAATGAGAGAACTCAAAACCTCAGGGAAAGAATAAGATGCTACGGTAGCAATGGAAGCTAAATGATCAAAAAGATTACATCTTTGAGACAGAAATTTAACGAAATTGCAAAACTCGCGATTGCTTTCGCAAACCTAGGGTTCAAATTCACGGCATAGAATCCGTAAACTCGTGAAGGAATTGAATCATTAGAGCAGTTTTAGACAGAATCTAAAAAAATCAGCCCAAAACCGCCGGAGATAAAGAGGAGAAACTTACCGGCGATGAACGGAGAGTCCGATTTGTGTCACTTTCTTTCTTCTTCTTCTTCATTGTAATAGTCTGGTTAGGTTTATATGGTAAAAATTGAAATTAAGATTGGTTAATACAAACCGGACCGACATAAACCGGATTGGTCATTTGGATTTTTTTTTTAATGTTAAAATTCCATATACATACAATTTAATTTCTCATCTTTTAAATATGTGTGTTTAATGTTATAAAATAAAACATCTAATCGAAATCAAGACGATTTTAATCAACTTTAGTGTTAATATAATAATAAAGTTATCACAATTAAACGATAGATATGTATATACTAATCGAATTATTTATCTGTTTGTAACGAATTGGCAGAATATAATAGGTAGTATTTGGTAAATGTATCACGTCAAATTACTGTCCGTGTTGAAAACAAATGTTCTTTGGAAATATTTACTCAAAGATCTAAATCCATATATTGTTCTCCACTCAACCATCCATATCTATTGTTGTGTTTGAAACGATTTGATACCGCAAATCATTAATAGAAAATACTAATAATAAGAGAGCAATATATAATAAGAACGTAAATTCAAAAATAGCATACATATATGTCTATATATACAATACCGTAAATAAAAAATTACTCCGATGACAAAACCTCTAAGCATCTAGAAAGAAAAAATGAAAAATACTTCAATCTTTCTAGTTGTCTTTGCCCTATGCATGATTAGCAATGCATATGGCCATTCGAATCCATTTAAAGGAAAAAAGACGTCGTTGTTATTCAGGAACAGTCTTTCTCACAACAAATGGCTCAAGGTACGTTGTAAATCTGGGGACAATGATGTTCGTGAAAGATATATGAAACCTGGAGAAGATTGGGGTTTTAGTTTCCACGATGACGTTATGGGAGAAACACTTTTCTGGTGTACAATGTATAAAGGAGCTGATTACAAGGTACAAAAGAAGTTTGACGCATATGTTCAAGACAAGAGAATGCCTCATGGTGGCTCGTATAATTATGTTGCTCAAGAAGATGGGATCTATCACAGTACTTTGATACACCGTATGCGGAAGATGTATGATTGGAATTAGGGATGTTGGATAAAACTCTCCTATGTTTATCCAATATTTATAAAATGCTTATTCAAATCTTTGATTTGATATAGTTGTAAAGTATTATTATTACTCTTTGTTTTCATGTAAGAATCACTCTTTACATTCAAAGAAAAGTGTAAGGGAGAAGTTTCAGAATGATTCAAAGAAGGACAATTTGTTTATGTGCATGTTATCCTCATGTCAATTTAAGGAATTCGTCAAGAACAAAAAATAACATGCCATTATTAAAAAAACATTACGTTTGCGCCACAAGCTCTTGACATTGCTTAATTACTTGTTCTCGCCTTTGTTCGAAGTGTTTTTGTTTGTAAGATCATATATCAGCTATACATCCTCCTTGCATTTATTATAGTGCCTAGATTTTTTTTTTTTTTTTTTTT
>Ga0041059_1002281_pt1 | contig 14528 bp, 5 predicted proteins | sample AraColnosormetaG_FD_56232 | JGI IMG/M metagenome (GOLD analysis project Ga0041059, IMG submission 56232) | Arabidopsis roots microbial communities from North Carolina, USA - Col MF nosort | ecosystem: Host-associated > Plants > Roots > Unclassified | place: USA: North Carolina | collected 2013-09-02
ATATATATATATATATATATATATATATATATATATATATATAATCCACTTGTCTAAGTCTAGTAATCTTCCTTGGAAGAAAAGACAACAACAAAACTATATAAAAGGAGTGGTTCACACAACTTTGTTGTACTAGTTTTGTTATGCCCAATATGACATGAAACAAAAGATAATCATTCACCTTATATTAAAATACATATAAAAATATGATTATGAGTTGGCAAAAAAAATTCTATATGTTTATAAAATTCAAATTTGGTCGGTAATCATACTTAATATTGGTGTTGGTTGTGGTTGTCAATTGCGTTAGTAGTTGGACAACTTAGTTTTTATGTGAAATAACTAGACCTTAAAATCTATGTTAGTAGTTAATACTTCAATAGATCAATTATCTCGTGTAGCTATTAAAATTTAGTTTAAAAATATTCCGATAAATAAAAAAGTGTGTATTAGAGATTACTATTAGAATTCAAATTGTGTTATTGGATATGTCGTTATACTATGAATTGGATGTAAAATTGTTCAGGAATTGTTTTTTTCAGTTTTTTTTTATTTATTTATTTATTAGGGAAACATAGTTCAGTTTGTTTTTATACAACTAGATATTAATCCGCGGTATACCGCAGGCCTATATTTTCATTAAATAAAAAATAATTGAATTTTTTTTAGGATGATCTTTAAATTTATGCTATTGTTTGATTTAAATGTATGATACACCGCGAGACAAAATTTTATAACTCAAATTTTAAAGTTTTAAGTTGTATTTGTTTATTTTTTTAAATATTTAATATTGTATAATTGTATTTTGATTGTTGTTTTTCAGATTTCATCCGTAGTACACCATCCCATATTAATATCGACTCAACCCCGTCAATTCTAGAATTTTACCCGTGGTAATATTTAATTATATAATTATATTTTGATTGTCATTCTAGGATTTCACTCCTAGTTCTATCGCAAATTATTATCAACCCAAACCAGTCAATTCTAGAATTTCACTTGTAGTATAAAATTTAAAATATAAACATTTATAATATTTAATTTTCTTATAAAAGAATCAAATGTGTTATTATCCACACAAACCCGTCCCACCATATAACCCCATCCCGTGAAATTAAATACAAATTTGTCATTTTATTATAAATTTCAATTATAAAATTAGAAACTTCAAAAAAGATTAATATTGACCCAAACTTCATCATTAAATTTTGATTGTTATATCTAAGATTTCTCTCGCTGTATGTATCTAGGATTTCTCTCGTAGTATATCGTCCCGTATTAATATCTTTTATATTGTTTATAATATTTAAATTTCTTGTAAAATTCAATTTATAATTTTTTGAAACTTTTTAAAGTTTCATTCTTTAAAATAAAGAACCCTAGTTAACAAACCATTATAATTTTGGACACCTCATAAATCAAATTTCATGCTCATTCGTAATCGAAATCATTTTGGTCCTTTTTATACTATGGCTTTGAACCATTGTCCAATTTTTTAAGCAACGTCGGACATTGTACAATCGTAATATACCATTCCATATTATTATCCACCCAAATCCGTCCAACCATATAACCTAGTTCCGTAAAATTAAACATAATTTTATCATTTTCTTATAAATTTTAATATTATAAAATTTGAAAAACTTCAAAAAAATATAATATCGACCCAAAATTCATCATTGAATTTTGATTGTTATATTTAAGATTTCTCCTGTAATATATCGTCCCGTATTAATATATTATATATATATATTTATAATGTTTAAATTTCTTGTAAAATTCAATCTATAATTTTTAAAACTTCATAAGTTTTAAAATTATAAAAAAATTTAAATCTTTTTTAAAGATAAACTTTAGAAAAAGTTTTTAAAATTATAAAGATTTTAACTTTATCATAATGTTAAAATATTTATAATTTTGGAAACATTTTAAAGTTTCAATTCTTCAAAATAAAGAATCCGAGTAAACCGGATAACCATTTTAATTTTGGATGACTGATAAATCAAGATTCCTGCTCATTCGTAATCAAAATCATTTTGGTCCTTTTTATAATGGGAAAAATGTCATTTAAATCACGACTTCGCAATTTGCGGTGCTTTAAAACATAAACTTTATACCTTGTGATTAAAATCATCAATTATGTGTTGACTTCAGAAAAAATCACTAACGTTCGTTGACAACGCCGAATTAGTCACAACGTCAACTGAATAAACAGAGCAATTAGACGCTGTGATTTATCCGTTAATGAATCCGTTTAAGAGCAAAACGACGTCGTTCACAATGGAAACAAAAACGGGAAAATGCCATTTAAATCACGACTTCGCTATTTGCGGTGCTTTAAAGCATGAATTTTGTGCCTTGTGATTCACTTCGATTTCAAAATACAGGAGTGAATTCGAAGAAGAATAGAAGAAGAGATTTGAGGATCTAGAGTTTCTTATTTCTGAATTGGAGGTTTTTGTTTCAATTGCAAAATCGATATATCGATTCAAAAATAATCGATGATTTTAATCACAAGGAACAAAGTTCATGCTTTAAAGCACCGCAATTGGCAAAGTCGTGATTTAAATGGCATTTTCCCTGTTTTTGTTTCAATTGCAAACAACATTGTTTTGCTCTTAAACGGACTCATTAATGGATAAATCATAGCGTCTAATTTGCTCCGTTTATTCAGTTGATGTTGTGACTAATTTGGCTTTGTCAACGAAAGTTAGTGATTTTTATCTGAAGTCAACACATAATTGATAATTTTAATCACAAGGTACAAAGTTTATGTTTTAAAGCACCACAATTTGCGAAATCGTGATTTAAATGACATTTTTCCCTTTTTATAATATGACTCTGAACCATTCTCCAATTTTTCTAAGCGATGTGGGACATTGTACACATATTATTTCTTCATCCATTGAATAATATATGTTTGTTTTAAAAAATTTGAATTACATAATATACAGAATTTTTTTATATTATTAACTATATATATTATATATAAATTAAAAATAAATTAAAGTGTAAGATCAAATAAAAGTGAAAGAAGAATTATATATTTATGTTTAAATTAGGTACAAATATTTTAGGAAATTAGTTAAGGTAAATAACAAATATGGTTAGTTTAGAGATATTATTTATATTAAATTTGGTAATTAAATCATTAATTTCGTTTTATATTATTTATTTTTAGGTAACTTTTCCGAAAATTAATGTTATCCAAGATCCGAACAGAATTAAACATGTTATCCAGGTTATACTCACCCATTTGAATTAATTGTTGAATTATGGCTCAAATCTCAAACATTATCTTTAAAAAGGTGCTGCAAAAATGTATATATAGATACATAGGGGTGTGAAAATTGGTCAAAATTCATGGGTCAACTCAACTCAACTCAATCCATGAACCCTAATGAGTTGAAAATTTTGACTCAAATGAGTTGATGGGTCAAATGAGTTATAGGGTCAATTGGTTTGATGAGTAAAATGATTTGGGTTGTAATGGTTAATTGTTTCAATGGTTTACCCAATTAACCCATCAGGTTTTGTAAAATTGAATTAAACCAACCAAAATCTCTAAACCAATACTAATTTAAGTTTAACCAACACATCTAAACCAATTTAATAAAATCAATATTTCCAAATTTCTTAAATATACAAGCGATGAAATTGAGAAAAAGTAAACCCGTGATTTCCCACCAAAAAACATAAACCCGTGATTTTCCCGCCAAAAACATAAACCCGTGATTTTCCAGCCAAAAACGAAAACTCATGATTTTCTCAACAAAAAACATAAACTCGTGATTTTCCCGCCAAAAACGTAAATCCGTGAATTTTCCGCATAAAACGAAAACCCGTGATTGTCCCGCCAAAAACGTAAGTCCGTAATTTTCCCGCCAAAAACGTAAATCCGTAATTTTCCCGCCAAAAAATGTAAACCTGTGATTTTCCCGCCAAAAACGAAAACCCGTAATTTTTCCGCCAAAAACGTAATATTGTAATTTTCCCGCCAAAAACGTAAACTCGTGATTTTCCCGCCAAAAAACATAAACCCATGATTTTCCCGCCAAAAACGTAAACCCGTGATTTTCCCGCCAAAAACGTAAACCCGTGATTTTCCCGCCGAAAATGTAAACTTGTAATTTTCCCGCCAAAAACGTTAACTCGTGATTTTCCCGCCAAAAAACCTAAACCCATAATTTTCTCGCCGAAAACGTAAACCCGTAAAAAGTGGAATCCGTAAATATTCTAAGTTTGATGATAATGAATTAATAATTATTAATAATGATAATTATTTATTATTATTTTATAATAATAATTAATTAAATTATTACTTAAATGGGTTAATCTATTTAACAACTCAACCCATCAAATTAAATGAGTTATGGGTTGACCCAACCCATTTAACAAAATGAGTTGGGTCAACCCATTCATTTAACCCTAAACTCATTTGATTATGAGTTGAGTTGAGTTGGGTTACCCATTTTAACACCCCTATAGATACACATGTATATATGTTATTTTTTTCATATGTTTTTTTTTTTCATTTTGTTCGTTTAGTTATTAGATTAAAAGATAAAGTTATTTTTCTTAACATATGCCATAAACTAACACATCATGATCTTGTTAATGAAACTTTGAAACTAAGGTTTATATAGTAAGATATGATGAACCAAAATTTTCTAATCCTAAATAAATAAAAATATCAATTATTATATTTAGAAATCATAGTAAACTTTCTAAGTTAACATATTGATATTTACCAACAATCTTTTGGATACTTTTGATTTTCTTATAATTATATCTTCATAATTTCTATAATCGCTGGACCGATCACTCAGTAGCCTTCATCAACATACCCTTTTCATCTAAAGACAACTCTGCTCCATCTGAGGTGGAACATTACAATCAAAAATCCAGAATCGACCAAATCTCGCACTATGATCTTTATTTTAGTAGCACTCTGTTTTGTTGACGTGCGAATCCTATCTCAAATCTTCCGTCAAAAATATATTCAGTTTTTTCTTCTTAATTGCTCATACACTTCTTTTACCATATTACTTAATATGGTTCCGATGTCGACTACAACCGGTTAGGTAATCAAGTTGGAATACCCATTGATCGATCATCAGTAATAATTGTCTACGTTAATTGCTTCCATTCTAATTTAATAAAATTCATTTTCGATAGTTTTCATATATTTAAGATAAAATAGTGATGATATTTACTTAGTGATTTTCCGTAGGTATTTCAAAAATAGAATTTTTTTTGTCACAATAAATAATAGATTTTAAACAAAATAATATACATATGTATATATTATTTTTGTGCAAACGTAAATAGGAAAATGACCTAAAAATTGAAATACTCTGAATCAAATCTATATTATATAAAAGTCGAAGCTATTTGCTTCTAAAACCGTCCACATGGGATTTAAAACAACTAATCGAGAGTTGCCACATCAATAATTACCATATTTAGCATCCAATTAATTAATATTTTGAAAATAGTAATTACTTTCTATTTGAAAAGAAAAAAAAAAATAAAACATATTAAATTCAAACTTATAAAAAAGGAAGCTAAGTAATTATAATTATGTAATATTATTTTTATAGGATTTTACACAAATAATCCAAAGCAGCCACATCATAAGTTAACATTTTTAAAACTAATTAATTAACATATTAAAATATATTTAACAAAAATTATTTTTAAAAAGAAAATTTGATGCAATTTAATATAATTAATTAAAATTACCAAAATTTGAAATTACTTTATATATTAAAAATCTATACTGTAGAAAAGTCGAGGCTATTTGCTTCTTAGGGCGTCCACATAGAGTTTTAAACAACTAATTGTGGTGGGACTTGTCATTAATTAACATTTTAAATTTAACAAATTTCTATATTAAGATATTTATAGAAAGGAAAATGTATAATTCAATTATTAAAATATAGAAATATTAATGTCATTGTTAGTCTCACTATGTTAGCTTCCAAATAAATAAAGAAAAAAAATCCTAATTCTAAAATAAAACAGATAATTGGGAAAAAAAATATTCAAATATAAGAAGTTTTCTAAAAATTAACAAAAAGAGAGTAATAAACAACCGAGTGGAAGTTTTCTGAAAGTTTGAAAATTTAAAGTTTAAATGAAAAGAAAAAGCTTAATGAAAGTAAAGGAAACCTTCTTTTTAACAACCAAAGAAACTAATAAAGTCCTAAATAATAAAGAAATGATGTCTATATAAATAAACATCTATTGATCATTGATAGTCGATCAAAGATTTTATTCTAAAAAGTTCAAACAAATAATTTATTGATTTAACTAAGCTACTTCTCGACGAGGTTGAAAAAGGCTTTTACTAATAAGAAGAGGAAGGGATTTCAAAGAACATATATGAAACATGTAAAAAGTTTGGAAGGTAGAACATGTACTGCTTAAACAAAATCATAAGAGAATGGAAAGAGACATAGTAGGAAAGAAGTATTTGAAAGATTATTTCACACGAAGGTGAAGTGAAGAGGGATTAAGGTGTGTTTGGTCTGTAGAGCGTTAAAGTTTGGAAGGACATGGTTTGATGTTGGTGTTCCTGATCATATCAATTTGAATCAAGTTCCAGAATATATAAGTTGAGGTCTTTCAGTTTGGGAAGCGTGAAGATGAAGATGATTTAAACATTAACATCAAAGGAGAGAAAGTGATAGAGTTAAGAACCAATTTAGAAGCTAAATTTTTTTTATTAGAATAATAGAATACAAAACATAGCAAAACAAAGATTTTATTCTTAAAAGTTCAAATAAAGAGTTTATTGACTTAACTAAGCTACCTTTCGACGAGTTTGAAAAAAAAATTACTAACAAGGAAAGAAAGAGATTTTCAAGAAAAAAAATAATATAGAGCCACAAGGTTTGGAAGATAGTACTGCTTAGACAAAATCATAAGAGGATGGAAAGAGGCACCATAGGAAAGAAGTATGTAAAAGATTTTTTCACATGAAGGTGAAGTGATGAGGGATTAAGATGTGTTTGGTCTCTGAAGCGTTAAAGCCACAAGGGGCATGGTTTGATGGTGGTGTTCTTAATCCTATCAATTTGAATCAAGTTCCCAAAGATATAAGCTGATGTCTTTTAGTCTAAGAAACGTGAAGGTGAAGAGAATCTAAAATGCAACATCAAAAGAGAGAAATCATACAGTTAAGAACCAATTTAGAAATTAAAACCTATTATTAGAATAATAAAAACAATATAGAGCAAAAAAAAAACTCATAGAAATTCAAACGAAGAGTTTATTGACTTGACTTAGCTACCTCTCGACGAGCTTGAAAAAAAAGTTACTAATAAGGAAATGAATGGATTTTTGAATATGAAGCATGTGAAAAAAACATGAGTTGTTAAAAAGAAAGTATAGATTAGCTTATGAATATATTTGTGTATGTAATCTTATTTTTAGAAAAGCTATACTAACTAATCCAGTGAAGATAAACAAAAAACAATAGTGAATTTGGAGATACTAAAATGAGAAAGTCGTCGAAATGTTTTCGCATACAACCATTTATTTCATTAGATTCAATTAAAATGTCTTACGTAAAAAGACGTGATCATCCAAAATATCAAAATGTTTACAATATTTATCAAAATATGAGCCAAAAGAATGTTCTTTTTATGTTGTAAAACTTAAAAGTTGTATTAGAGTTATTTGTAATTATGTATTCAAATTGAATTATTTGCTATTGTAATTTTAAAACTCAAGAAAATTTGAATTATTAACAATAAGTAGACATATTAAAACATATATCTCAAATTTTTTAATAAATATTTTTAGTCACACAAAATTTTATTAAAAGTTATAAAAATAGACCCATACGTACCGTGAGTTCACAACCTAATTCTCTAATAATAACAATAATAAATATTCGATTTCACAATTCAACATACGAAAGTAGAAGTGTATGCAATGATAAAGACAAGGATACTGTAATTGTTGATAATCGGTATTTTCATATTAAATCCTTAAAGTTCATTTATTCAAAACCAAAAAAATCGTTTTTACATCGACTGTTACTTTTATAATTTTATTATACACACATATGCGGAAGAATAATGCTCACGTGTTGAAAAGATCGTTTAAATCTTTGGATTACCAAAAACATTAACATGTCAAAACATATAATTGAACTCTGATTTATTGTTTGAATGATTACTTATTATTATTTGATTTGATTTTATTGCTTAGACCATGATGAAAAGACTTTTCAAGTTGATGGCGGTTCGAGACCTATAATTGTTGTGGGTGAAAAGGCTATTGCATCTTTAGATACCCACAAGAATTTTAGACGGAACCACGTGTTAGTCGTATTTTGCAACTTATATATATATCGACATGATTTAGGTTTATGATATATGGAGCTAGCTAGTTATGTATATTAGTTTTATGAGATTTATCATATATAGTTAGTAGTTAGATATAAACTTAGCTATATGTAATAATTTTAGGTTTTCTACAAAAACTTAAAAGTAACTTATAGACTTATAGTAGAAGGGAAATTAAACTAACTAATATTAAGTTAAATATTAAATTGTTTTGGTGACTCCCATTTTACGACTCCTAGCAAAGTAAAGGAAAAATAAATTACTATGACACAAACATTTAGAGCAATCCCACTGGTTCTTCCAAATTTTTAAATAATAAATTTGGAGAAATCTAAAATTAGGTGTTTTTGTTGTTCCCTTGATTTTTTTCTTTGTCCAATAGTAGAGCTTTTAAGTGGATTTCTTAAAAAAACAAAATTTTATTATTAAAATAAAATTAGAAATATTTCATAAAACTGAATAATTAATACAAATATTAAAATTTTAAACATAAATGACATAAAAGCATATATAAAATATTGAAAACCGGAATAACAATTAGTTGTTAGCTTGATTTCAGCCAAAGTTTTGTCATATATGCTCAACCAAATCATCTTTCAATTGTTGATGCATAAACCGATCAGGAACTCGGGCGCGAGAGGCTATAATATTACCGAGATTTGAAGGCATATGTGTAAAATAGTTGAAATCCACTTGTGAAGAGCCGATTGATTTTGGTTGTGTGAATTATATCGCTTTAAAGCAAGATACGAGATTAGGGGTGTCAAAATGGGTAACCCAACTCAACTCAACTCATAATCAAATGAGTTTAGAGTTAAATGAGTGTTAAATGGGTTGGGTCAACCCATAACTCATTTAATTTGATGGGTTGAGTTGTTAAATGGGTTAACCCATTTAAGTAATAATTTAATTAATTATTATTATGAAACAATAATAAATAATTATCATTATTAATAATCATTAATTCATTATCATCAAACTTAGAATATTTACGTATTCCACTTTTTACAAATTTACATTTTCAGCGGGAAAATTATAAGTTTACGTTTTTGGCGGGAAAATCACAGGTTTATGTTTTTTGTGGGAAAATCACAGGTTTACAGGTTTACGTTTTTGGCGAGGAAATCACGGATTTACGTTTTTTTGGTGGGAAAATCATGGGTTTACGTTTATGCGGAAAAATCACGAGTTTACCTTTTTTGGCGGAAAAATTACGGGTTTACGTTTTTGGCGGGAAAATCACGGGTTTACGTTTTTGATGGGAAAATCACGGGTTTATGTTTTTGGCGGGAAAATCACAGGTTTTGTTTTTTGGCGGGAAAATTACCGGTTTACGTTTTTAGCGGGAAAATCACGGGTTTACGTTTTTGGCGGGAAAATCATGGGTTTACGTTTTTTGTCGGGAAAATCACAGGTTTTGGTTTTTGGCGGGAAAATTACGGATTTACGTTTTTGGCGGGAAAATCACGGTTTTACGTTTTTGGCGGGAAAATCACGAGTTTACGTTTTTTGGCGGGAAAATCACGAGTTTACGTTTTTGGCGGAAAAATCACAGGTTTTGTTTTTTGATGGGAAAATTACGGATTTACGTTTTTTGCGGAAAAATCACGGTTTTACGTTTTTGGCGGGAAAATCACGGGTTTACGTTGTTGGCGAGAAAATCACGGGTTTATGTTTTTTGGTGGAAAAATTACGAGTTTACTTTTTCTCAATTTCATCGCTTGTATATTTAAGAAATTTGGAAAAATATTGATTTTATTAAATTGTTTTAGATGTGTTGGTTAAGCTTAAATTGACATTGGTTTAGAGATTTTAGTTGGTTTAATTCAATTTTATAAAATTTGATGGGTTAATTGAGTAAACCATTGAAACCATTAACCATTACAACCCAACTCATTTGACTCATCAAACCAATTGACCCAATAACTCATTTGACCCATTAACTCATTTGAGTCAAAAAAATTTAACTCATTAGGGTTCATGGGTTGAGTTGAGTTGAGTTGACCCATAAATTTTGACCTATTTTAACACCCCTATACGAGATATAAAGATTTATATCAATTTAAACTACTTTCCAAAAAATTATAATTAGTAATTACATAGGTAAAACAAATTAACAAAAAAAAGTTTAACTAAAAAAAGGACATATAGGTTTTAGTAGGCAAACGGCCAATTCCACCCCAAACTTAGTTGCTTTATCGTATCCACACATAAAACTTTGTTGTGTGCCTAAAACTACATAAACTCAAGTTAAAATTAAATTTTATACACGAACAAAACGAACTCCGGTCTAAACCCACAAATCTCTAAACGCGGTTGATGTTCCGTTAACACGACGCTGACTAGGATGCCACGTTGTACACAAAACGACGTATCTCCAACAAAAAAGAAAAAAAGAAATAGATGAAATCAATGACCTGACTTAAACCCATGCCCTGTTAGACCTAAAAGCACACTAATACCGACTATACCACTATGACAATTAATATAATTGCAAACAAATAATTTTTATTCATAACGATAATCTTTTTCTTCCTTTGTGTCTCTTCCCCAAACCAAATCCGCGAAGAACAAAACCAATTCTCCATTATCCCTTCTTCTCTACTAATTGCTTTTCTTTTACTCACATTCTTCCCCACCTCAACTCAGTTTCTCAAGTATTTTTGGGGAAGATTTGCCATCAAACTACGGAGCTTTCAAAGAAAAAGTCAAGAAATCGGAGATTAGAAAAACAATCGCAGCGCTTGATCAATTGAAGAGTGTGTGATGAATTGAGGGATGATAAGCTTTCGTTGATTTTCTACCTTTTCCCATACAATTTATGTTTTTAAGAGGAAGAAACAAAGCCTCTTGTAGATAATAATATATGGTGGCTCAATTAATATCGAGTGGGAAGTTATGTCTCATGGGTCACGGGTTCGTGTTTTTGATTTAATGATTCATATTCTTTTAACCTTTTTCTTTGAAAAATAAAACTACGTCGTATTGTGTTATCATACACGCGGCATTCTAGTCAGCATCGTGTTAACGGAACATTAACAGCGTTTTGAGATTTGTGGGTTTAGACCGGATTTCGTTTGTTCGTGTATGAAATTCAATTTTAACTTGAGTTTATGAAGTCTTAGGCACACAACAAAGTTTTATGTATGAATACGATAAAGCAACTAAGTTTGTGATGGAATTGGCCGTTTTCTCGGTTTTGGTAAGAGAAAGAAAATTTATTTTCTTCCCTCATTAGAGTCAACCAATAGAAAGCTGACACGTAGGATCATTTTACTTCTCAAAATATCCCTTAACAAAGAAACATCCTTATGTATTATTCTGATTTATGATTTAATTAGGTTCTTCTGCGCTACGCGCGGTTAAATTTTAGAAATTATCATTTTGTTACGTAAACTTTAAATTGATTATTCAAAATTTCAAGTTCAACATTTGACTTACAAATACTTTTAAGGAAGATGATATTATATTTAAAATGTACGTTGATTTAGTTAATTCCTCTCAGTAAAAGTATTATTTTATTTTTTTCAGAATAACTTATATTGATTTTGAAAAATCATTGTACAAATGGTTTGCAATCCAAGATGGAGATTTTAGACAATTATAACTAAAGCTAGAACGTATGCTTCTATATTGAGCTAAATTATGAGTTACTTTATTATAACTACGATTTACATGAATAAAACAGATTTCTGTTGCTCACTTGCCCGATACGTAAATATATATATATTTTTAACGAATTAATATATGTATTGATATGATCAAATATTTATGATTCTGAATCTCATCGAACCCACCCAGTAGGCCATTACTCTAATTATCTTGATGATTAGCTCTTACTCTCATAACTCTCTGCATTTTTCTAGATTCAAACGTACACGACTCCTTATTTTGTACATAATTAACATCTGTCGTCTCTTATTAACCTTAATGGAAAAGTTTGGTTGTTTTTAAGTGGAGGTCATTTCTATTATTTCCCATGCTCATAACCTTGAACTACCTCTTGGAAACGTCTTATTCTTCTAACCTACTTGGCGAATATGAGAATGTTTCCTATCTTTGTCATGTCAGTCTTATTCCTATCTTGGTATTCTCGATCATACCTTTTTTCTCTTATGCCTTACTCTTGTAGCTTATTTTTGTTGTTGTAGAATAGAGTTAAAGATCACTCAAAAACTTTATTTTTCTGTTCAAAACGAATATGGTAGTAAAATGTGAAATATTTTATGTATACCATAAAAATCATAATTAGCCTACAAAGAGAGAGATGAGATGAAACTGATGAGTAATGAAATATGTATATGACACAGTCAAACATTTTTATGATCCATGAATGTACCTCACACATTGACATATACTTTTGCCAAAAACCTTGAATCCATAAAATTCTTCTATTTCCAAGACCGATAAGTTTTAGGTATAGGAACTGCCAAAAGAAGATAAATGTTGGAAACCAGCAGTTAGTTTCAACTTCCGAAGAGTAATAGGTGACATAAATATTAGTTATCCAGATCATGTGAGCCAAAGGGCGTCAAAAGTCCCAGAGAGAACCAGCATAAGATGTCTTCACCATTGTAAGTTTGGAACTGAGATGAAGCCAGACTTATTAGTTTCTTCCATTGTAATCAACCAATTAGCCAGGCTGTTTTGCTTTTCAGTTTCCACTGTAGGAGGCAGGTTAAAATAAACGGTACACACATTTATGGAGAGAAAGAAACAAGCGTAGGCATGGAGTGCCTATACCATCGGATCATATCATCAAATTCATTGATCGGTAAACTCGAAACCGTTTAAGCACAGTCACAAAGCAAGGCTTGCACAAGTATATCGATGGCCTCCGCATATGGTTTGCAGCGAGAGACAACTTAACGCCAAATCATTAGTAATTTTTTTGTTTTTTTTTCTTTTGATCTTAAGTCTAAATCAAGTCAATAAATGGTTGCATATATTGTAAACCCGGTCTTTTCTTTGAATAAATTTAACAATTTTTCAAAAATAAAATAAAATAAAAGTTTAAGTAAGACCTAACCATAGCAAATACGCAAAACTGAATAATGATGATGAGTTGGTGGAGAGTTTAAGAAATATGGCATTTTGAACTTTGAAATACACTAACACCTCAAAGATAATTAATTCTCTGTGCGACAATGCGGTTTAAGGAAGTTATGGAGTTCATGTATGTTAAAAAATGCTATACTCCATAAAAAAACATGTCTCCCAAAGATTCTTTGAAGCTATATATGTACCAAGAAATTAAGTGAATCACTTACACCATCGTTGATATGGGCAGGCATCACCTACACCTAATATTAAGCCGGAGAAGAGAAAACCAAAGAGAGAGGGTTGCCGGAAATAATTGTCTTCTTCGCATTTCGTAACCGAAATCAAAACTCAATGGAAATAATTCGTCTTTGTATTAACAAATGATTGTAAGGATCATTAAATGTAAAAGCAAATAGCAAAGAAGTAAAATACAATATAAGACACCTTTGATTCCAGAGGCTTCAAATTCCTTGTGTACATGCTGCTTTGACCTTTGTTCTTATACCAACTTAAAGGATTCTAATTCATGCAAAAAAACTTAAAGGATTCTACAAATCATGATCGTTGAATAAGCTCTAAAAATTGAATTACACGTTTACAATATGGTTACTAAATTATAGAAATTACTGGCATTATGGCTAGCGCTGGGCAAAAAAACCGGAACCGACAATCCAAACCGAAACCGACCCAAAAAATTGGACCTGAAACCGAATCTGAAGATTTACCTTATTGGGTCCAAAATTCCTCTACCCGAAAAACCGAATTCAAACCCGAAAATACCCAAAATTTTAATCGAAAATCTAAATTTTACCCGAGACCCGAAAGTTTACCCAAAAATCCGGGTATTTACTCGAAAAATCTAGGTATTTACCCAAAAATTCGGGTATCGGTTCCAAAATAGGGCCCAAAAATCTATACCACACCGACCTAAACCCGAACAGAAACCGAACCGATATTTTAGATTTACCATATTCGGTCCTAAACTTCTCTACCCAAAAGACCCCTACCCGATCGGATTTTACCCGAACCCGACCCGCTTACCCGAATGCCCACCCCTAATTATGGCCCCTGTTATGCAAGGACTTAGTTTTAGTATTCTTTTTTTTTATATGACAAATATCAAAT
>Ga0041059_1002282_pt1 | contig 14517 bp, 5 predicted proteins | sample AraColnosormetaG_FD_56232 | JGI IMG/M metagenome (GOLD analysis project Ga0041059, IMG submission 56232) | Arabidopsis roots microbial communities from North Carolina, USA - Col MF nosort | ecosystem: Host-associated > Plants > Roots > Unclassified | place: USA: North Carolina | collected 2013-09-02
TACCCTCTTGGTTTAAAAGGCTTAAAAATGAAATCTTTATCTTGCTTTTGGATCAAGAAAGTCAAAGATCCCAATTATTGATTCTCAAACCCTATTCTTGAAAATAAACAAAGCATGTTTTACCTTGAAATCGCCAGCGGCTAGCATCCCCACGAGGCAGACACAAGTGGCAGCAAAGCATAAGACCATCTGGAACTCGAGCGCGAGCGTATACGTGATTCGCTGACCAGATTTCTTGTAAGAAAGCTCGACAAGTGGCAATATAAACCCATAGAGAAGAGCTGCACCAAGAGTCATGATGAACCCAACAACATATTCCTTGTGTGTCTCGTTTGCAAGCTTGTCACTATCAGAGTTAAGGGCAAGGACTACGGCACCACCAGTGAGCAAAACGATAGCGTTTATAGTGAAAGGTGTGAACTTTTGCTTCACCATAAAAAATGCAAAGAGAGCAGTGAAGCCTAATTGCGCGGAGATGATCAAAGACGCAGTAGAAACAGGGATATAAGCTAACCCGTAAGAGTAGAGGTAATTGTCAAATCCCACGAGCAAACCAACAACGATAGCGGCGATAAAGAGAGGAGGTTTCATGAGGAAAAATGGAGTCGTTTCTTGTTCTTCAAGGCAACGACGACGGCGGAGGAAAGATAAGAGAAGAGGGAAGAAAATGAGTGGACAACCAACGGTTTGAAGGAAGCTTGGAAACCAGATCCTTTCGCCACCATTTTGGAAGTAGAGACGCATCATTAGAGGGCCTCCACAGTTTCCAATGGCCAAGAATATACAGTTTATGATTACAAGAACTGTCTTCATCTTCATCTTCTTCTTCTTGCTATAACCAAATTATATGTTTTTTAGCTGGTTCGTCTTGGTTCGCATCAAAGAAATTCAGGTGGAATTATAAGGTAAGGTTATAAAGAGGAGGCCATTGTTTTTTCTTTTCTTTTTCCTAATTCTTTAGTTTAATGGAATTTATATTAGTTGAAAACTATACAACCAAATAAAATAATTAATCTCCTCCATAGCTAGCAGCCTAGCACTCATACCTCGCCCTATTAGCTGACTCGTATCTGCTTCGGAAAAAATGGTATTTGTAACTTTCGAGTCGGAAAAAATATATTAAGATATTGCTACATGTGAGTCATGAAATGGATAAAGTTGATAAATTCACCACGAATATAATACACTAATACAGTACACGATTTATTATAAGAATTTGTAAAATACCAAATCCAGAAACAGATAAAATGGTTGTCTTTCGTAATTGTTTAAAGTAGTGATGGTGAGCAAATCGCTGTTTTCTTTATGTATAATTGCAAAAACAATAGCACATTAGAAGTGTTGAAACTACTTTCTTAACATGGAAAAAAGTAACGACTGATCATTGTTGAGTTTATCTTTATATGCTTTTTATGGTATTTGTATTGGATATTGAAGTGGACTTCTCATATAAGGATGTCGTTCTTTTCATAATGATCTCTTAGCAAATCATCGATATTGATATTGTATATTGAAGTGGACTTTAAAAAAATATCGTTCCTTTTACTTAAAATAAAATATGTTATTACTTAAATAGACACTGGAAAGTGTCGCATACCTCTAAAAAAAAATCAGAATTTTTATTTATATAACGGAACACAAAGTATAAATTAATCGGTCCTTCATCGGAGTTATGAGTTTCCCCTTCATTTACAATTATTTTTTTGGAGAGATTACATATCTATTTATCATTGACATGACATCGAATAACATGTATCCCGAAAATTCAAAGGTACATTCCGTATTGTGTGTACCCCCTACTTCACTACACCTTTTTGGACTAACACTAACTTCAAACCTAAAAACCTACAATATTAAACAATCTTACTTTATTTATGGCTTTCTTCTAGTTACTAAAAGCTCTAAATTTATAGCATAATGACCATTTTTCTAAACCTTTCTGTATTCTTTTATACATTATGATTTTAGACAGTTTCTTGATTTTTGTAGTAATTTAGAAGTTTTAGATATTTCTCGTTGATAAATTCAACACGAATATAATACATTAAACGCTTTATTATAATATATAATAATTTGTAATCTACCAAATCCAAAAACGAATAAAAACGGTTGTCTTTCGTAATTGTTCTAAGTAGTGATTGTGAGCAATCGCTGTTTCTTTCTGTATAATTGCAAAAAAAAATAAAAAAAATAGCACATTAGAAGTGTTCAAACTATCTATTTTCTTAAATTGGAAAAAAAGAAAGAGTGATTGAGTTTATCGTTATATGCTTTTTATGGTATCTGATTAAAAAGTCAATGACAAGGTCAATGATAAATATAATTTCTCCAAACAAAAGTCAATGAAGAGAAACTCATAAGTCTTAGGTCCGATGAAAAAACCCCGATTAATTTGTAATTTTGGTTCCGTTATTTGTTTAAGTAATCACATATAATTATATTCTATTTTAAGTAAGTCAGACTCAAAGGAACAATTTCTTATTTTTTAAAAGTTTATTTCAATATCCAGTATCAAAAATTCAGCAAAATCTTTAAGAATTATACATTTTAAATATTTGATTTGTCGAGAATATTGATTTTGATACCAAAATTTTTAAATTGTTCTTTAAGATTCGTGGTAATAGAAGATTATTGATGCCAAAGATTTTGTTTCTATTCAAGTATCAGATATTGTGTTCGTAGACGTTCCATCGTTAGAAGATTTAACTAAATATTTGATTTTATTACAATCTTTCTCAATAATCATTTAACAAATATTTGAAAACCCGTTTGATAATCCATTGATCCGCAAGATTATGATTACATTTTGTTGGATGGCATTTTAAGATAATTTGTTACACTTCTCAACGTTAAAACCTATGATGTAATTCCAAAATAGTAGTATAGGATACTTATTCACGTTTAAATGTAAAGAAATTCACGTATAAATGTTTTATGTTCTAGGAGGCTTTGGCTTTTCTCGGTTAAGTACAGTCTATGACTCTATGTTGTGGGAGTCTTTTGCGATCTTTAATTTAGCCATTTCCTTCATTAGCACCTATTCATGCTTTAGCCTTGTAGCTTTTAGTTTTTGGATGCACTTAGCCTTTGGTAGCTTCTTAACAGCATTACCGGTGGGATGATTAACCTTTAGCCGTTTCTGAACACACCTATTTATATTGTTAGTGTTAGTGTCTAAACAGTAATAGTACGCATCATTGATTGTCTATCTAATTCAATAGGTGTTACATTAAACGTTGTAGCCTTTCAGCTTTACCGGACAAGATCATGTGGTACCGAACCAGACCGACCGGTCTAGAAGCTTTCGATTTTCATATAAATAACGTATTTCCCCATGAATTTTACAAGTTTCAATGACAACAAAAGTGGCGGCAAATTCTGCTGCTTACGAAGCCATAGTTCGAGCAGGTCCTCGTGTAAAGCAACTTCAACAAGTTCATGCTCACCTCATTGTCACGGGTTATGGTCGTAGCCGGAGTCTCTTGACAAAGCTCATTACTTTAGCTTGTTCCGCTCGAGCCATCGCCTATACTCATCTTCTCTTCCTCTCCGTTCCCCTTCCCGATGACTTCCTCTTCAATTCAGTTATCAAATCGACTTCTAAGTTGCGTTTACCTTTGCATTGCGTTGCTTATTACCGTCGTATGTTATCTTCAAACGTCTCTCCGAGTAACTACACTTTCACCTCTGTTATCAAGTCTTGCGCCGATCTCTCTGCCTTGAGAATCGGAAAAGGTGTTCATTGTCATGCAGTGGTTTCTGGGTTTGGATTGGATACTTACGTTCAGGCTGCTTTGGTGACGTTTTATTCAAAGTGTGGCGATATGGAAGGTGCACGCCAAGTGTTCGATAGAATGCCTGAGAAGTCTATTGTGGCGTGGAATTCGTTGGTTTCTGGATTTGAGCAAAATGGGTTGGCGGATGAAGCAATTCAGGTGTTTTATCAGATGCGAGAATCAGGGTTTGAGCCGGATTCAGCGACGTTTGTGAGCCTTCTCTCGGCTTGTGCCCAAACTGGTGCGGTAAGTTTAGGATCTTGGGTGCATCAGTACATTATCAGTGAGGGTCTTGACCTGAATGTTAAACTTGGTACTGCGTTGATTAACTTGTATTCTAGGTGCGGTGACGTTGGAAAAGCCCGGGAAGTCTTTGACAAGATGAAGGAAACTAATGTGGCTGCTTGGACGGCAATGATCTCTGCTTATGGTACTCATGGATATGGCCAACAAGCTGTAGAGCTGTTTAATAAAATGGAGGATGATTGCGGTCCAATCCCAAATAACGTAACATTTGTAGCTGTTTTATCGGCTTGCGCTCATGCTGGACTCGTTGAGGAAGGACGTTCAGTCTACAAGAGAATGACCAAGAGCTATAGATTGATCCCAGGAGTGGAACATCATGTTTGTATGGTAGATATGCTTGGGCGGGCTGGATTTCTTGACGAAGCTTATAAATTCATACATCAGCTTGATGCTACAGGGAAAGCAACTGCTCCAGCATTGTGGACAGCGATGCTTGGAGCATGCAAGATGCACAGGAACTATGATCTCGGTGTAGAAATTGCCAAGCGTCTCATAGCCCTTGAGCCAGATAATCCCGGTCATCATGTCATGCTCTCAAATATCTATGCCTTGAGTGGCAAAACAGATGAAGTATCACACATAAGAGATGGAATGATGAGGAATAACCTTAGAAAACAGGTTGGCTATAGCGTAATTGAAGTGGAAAATAAGACATATATGTTCAGTATGGGTGATGAGTCTCATCAAGAGACTGGAGAAATTTATCGGTATCTGGAAACTTTGATAAGCCGGTGTAAGGAAATAGGGTATGCACCGGTTTCTGAAGAAGTTATGCACCAAGTTGAGGAAGAGGAAAAGGAGTTCGCACTTAGATACCACAGCGAGAAGCTTGCTGTAGCATTCGGTTTGTTGAAAACTGTAGATGTAGCCATTACAATTGTGAAGAATCTACGGATCTGTGAGGATTGTCATTCTGCTTTCAAGTATATTTCTATTGTGTCCAATAGACAGATCACTGTTAGGGATAAGCTCCGGTTTCACCATTTTCAAAATGGTTCTTGTTCATGTCTGGACTATTGGTAAGGACAAGATACAAACACAATTTTTTTATTACAAAAGATGGTACATCGTTCTTGCACAAGTAACAACCCTGTGATATTATACAAGATAAGCCTATTTTACAGCGGTTTTATTCTCACGCATTGAATTACAAAACATATTCTACATGGGGAGGAGACTACCGACCTCGCAAACCCATTTTATACAGCAGTTATTGGATGTTAGGGAGATGTTTTGACATCAGAACATTACCGACCTTATGATTCTGGTCCAATCTCTTGGACGCAATCAACTCCAATCTCTGAGAATGCTTCAAGAAGTTTTGGGTAGAGTTTGGAGAGCATGATCTTGAAACCGGTGGAATTTGTGGTTGAGTTCCCCTGCAGGTTAGCTGATGATCCTACAGGGACGCCTTCCATATAAGCCTTGCACGCAGCCAGAACATGCTGGGCCCGGTGCGTAAAATGGTCCTTCACAAGCATCTCAAAATGCTACAATGCAACAACACAGAGTTGATCAAAAAGGTTTCTTCTGGTGATTTTCATTTTGTGTTGAATTATTGCATCAGAACCCTACCTTTGGAGGCTTACGGAGCATTGAGATCATGGATTTGCAGGTTATGAGGAATGCATTCTCATTGTAACTCACTGAGTTTTTCTCTCCCTCGGCTCGGCCCAACTGCTTATCATAGCCAGCTTCATTGAAGTAAGGCTTCTCATTCAGAACCAGAGCCTGAAACGAAAGAAGAAGTTGAAGGATGGAGGAGCTCCCTGCGTTCCATACTTCAGTGCCAGAGCCACTCCATGTATTCAGCAGACTCAAGCAAACTCTTCCTGACTCATACAGGTTCGGATTCAGTCGCATCCCACCTGAATGATAATGTACCATCTGTATCCATAGAAGGAGAAAAAATTATCAATGTCACTTGTTTTAGTCCACAAAACACTTTTAAACAACAACAGTTACATTTTTAGACCCCATGATATTGCTAAGAATTTACAAGAAACAGAAGTCCGACTGACTAGTCCCCAAGAAACACATATTTAAAAGCGAGAGTGAGTGATAGAGAAGTTAAAGAAGTGAAACTCACTGGTGGCTCATGAGGATATTGAGGTGGAAGCATTATGTCGAAAAAGAAAAGCCCATCGTGATATGGCGTTCCAGGGGCACCAACCAGGGCTGCACGCAGAAGGTCCATCCTTTCTTCACACACACGCACATATATCGTGTCTGTTCATCACAAAAATTCAAAATCAGTGATTTTATAACCAAACACAACATCAGAACATACAATAATTGAAAACTATCATTTGGCCAAAGCGAAAAAAAAAAACGCGGCATGGCTAGGAAATCAACAGAGAATATATATGCAGAAAGAGTCAGAACTAACTCGGAAGATTTGCCTCCAAATTGCTCCATTCTTGCTGGACTTTCTTCACCCAACTCTTTGTGACCTATAAGAGATAAAAATGCAAAAGGATTACTTGGCTTAAGTATCGGTTTATCAAAAAGAATGTTAAGTATTGGTCCCAAGAGTCATACCTGGGACTGAGCCAACCCTTTATCCGAAGAAAGGAAATGATGGTCCGAGCAGTCATTAACCATATCAAACTGTCTGAATCTCACTTGGTTCCTGCTGTTCTCTAGAAGAGTTGAATCCAGTGTCTTGTTAATTCCTTTTCCTTCTATAGGTATGTTGACCATCGTGGTGGTCATATCCACTTCACCTGAATTTGTTTCAGAGTTGTCATATGATTCTGCTGTTTCTTGAACAAGGACCTCAGAGTCACTTTGATCTTCAGAATCATTGCAACGTGAATGTGAACTTATAACCGAAGTGGAACCCTGATAACCAAAAAGGCTTGATGCAAGGTTTGTGATAAATCCAATGGCAGCTTTTGGAAGGAAAAATGAACTACATTCCGGAATGTTCTCGTTGCAACTTTCACCAACACTGTAGAGCTTCACCAGACCCTGATATACAGGTATCATATAAGTCACTATATATATAGAAGAATCTGCTGCTATGGGAATAAACTGATATATTCCTCATGGCACAAAAACTCTAGGACACCCAAACATCTAAGAGCTTAGCTTATATAAATACACATCAGATTACCGTTTCCTGATGGTTTGAAGATGCTTCATCCGATTGACTAATCTTCTGACTTAGATCTTGAACACTGCCTTCCGAACTTACAGTGCTAGAGTTGGAATATTCAGACCTTTCCATTTTCCAAATTTCACATGGTGCAACCTGAAAAACATATATTCAGAAACTTAACAGCATATAAATCTGAAAGCTACTTCAATCGAGTAATTCAGCATGTAAATAATAAATGCCAACTGTAAACTTCTTTGAGTGATTTACTGGTCGCAAAACAAGACTAGGAGAAGGGGACTGTAGAAGTACACATTCCATGCTTGGTTCACGAAAAACTAAAAAGAACCTAACTAAGTTACACACATTTGACATTTCAACCGTAATAGCAAATAGCAATTCACACACAATATACTGTTGCTAAGGAAATATAACTAGCACAATACGTACCTTGCTAGTAGAACCATTGGCCCATTTCACCTTCACGGAACCATTTTTAAAACCTGTAACAACACCAATACTTGACAAAAAATATGCGCCACTGTAGTCACTCTCTGTAAGTAGGTGTTTCGCCTCTGTAGCGACGATTGTGTCTGCATTTGGATCAAATTTTCCTTCTGGAAGTAACTTGACCACCACATCGCTGAAACAGAATCCAAAATCAGGGTGCTCAAGCAGTTCATATGCACTGACAATTTCTTCCATCACCTCATCAACACAACCTGTTGCTTCTTTCTCAACCTGTATTGTCCATTGTACCTTCACAGTTTGTTCCTTAGCATTGACAGCCTTCACAACTCCCCATTTTTTGCTGTTGCAGGTTTCCTTTTCCACAACAAACTGTTCGGGCCAAAAATCATGAGCATTAACAGCACCAACAGGAAGCAGCTGTTGGGAATCAACTCCCAGACTGCAGCTACCATCTTGCCACATAACAGCAACCTTCATCTTTGTCTTTGTGATAACAAATAGCTCATCCAAACCTGAGTTCTGCATATTTCTGTTAAACCCTTTTTGGAATGTCTTATGGCATTCATTGAGATTGTAGGCAGCCACATTTGGAGTTTGCCGCTCTGCTATATCACAGTGGGAAGAGCCAGGGAGTATACACCAGTCACCAAGCTGCCAACTCGCATGAGAAACACAAGGTAACAAAGTTAAACTCTCAGGATTCTGCAAAGCTTGAGGTGCAGTTAAATTCCGATCACCCTCCATTACGATGGAGGCAACCCAATCGACGTAGACAAGTCCTGCTTCTACAGTGCAAACAGTTCCCATAACCTGGGTTCCTCTCCAGGTCCCGCATAACCATGTAGTTGATCTGGGGGCATGGGCCAGCTTTACCTGAACTCTTTGCCCTGGGTAATACGAATATTGAGAATCCTCGAGTAAATTTGGGGGAATGGCCACAAGTTTATCTTGACCATCTACAAGGACCTCATAGTTGGTCCCATCATCAAGGGTGACAGAGACACGCTCAACTATTTTGTCAACCCTTCCAACCCAAGGTCCGTTAATCACATAATCAGAGAGTGAAATAGAACGCAACTTTTGAAGCCTCTTGGTATCAACTTCCTTCATGATCTTCCCATGAGTACTTTCGAGATTGACAAACATGTCTATGTTGATAACCCTGCCACTCTGTCCTGATGGTTCAGTGGCGGACCGCACAATGTCACCATACATAAATCCCCTCTCGAACGACAGGAACTCATCGATTTTGCCAATGGTTTCTTCAAGGTTTGAGAAAATGTTCTGTGCCCGTCCACCATAAGAAAACTCGACTTCTTCGTGTTCACTGCTACCACTGTCGCTGGAGCTATCCCAATCAGAGTCAGTAAGGGACATTTCCATAGTTTAGACGCCTGCCATGGAACTGAATATTCGTCAAGTGCTCAAATACCAAACAGAAACAAATGATACAAGAAATGCTGAGAGCCAGGAAGATATGAAAACTTCTGACCTTGATGAGAAACGGTGTAGCTTCCCTGTTTGTTAAAAGATCCAGTTACTTTGATAGGAGTGTGGATTCTCACGTTAGATGACTGATATGGACTGACAGCAACGGTCAGCTGAAACTGCAGACCGTGATGATAACTGCTCGACTAAGATAATAGGAGTCAACTGTAAGACTCAGATAATGCCAAAGGAGATTTGCTCTACGAAAGATAACGTGAGTCAACTACGAACTCGGATAATGCCAAAGGAGATTTGCTCGAACAAGAGATGAGGTGAGCCAACTGAGGACTCCGAAATGCCAAAGGAGATTTGCCCAACGAATGGACTGAAGTTTCCAGTTGGATAAACTTCAAAGGGGAACCCAAGATGTGATTGGAGTTCCAATTGCCAAAGGAGATATGCCCTAGAATGAGGGTGGAGCTTCAAACCTCAAAGAAATTCGAAAGCTCCAAGACTTGTATCAAAGCCACCTAACGGGAGAAACTTCACTTCTGCTGCTGCTGCTTAATTGTTACTTTTGCCAAAGAAGATTTGCCCTAAAGGAGCTAGAATCTGAAGTATAAATGGGAAACAGGACAGAGTTCAAACGAAGTGAGAAACAAGATCGGTCTCTTGACAATCATTCACGCATACTCCCACAAGTGTGACAGTGAGACAATCATGATGAAATTTCGTTAATAGCTCATGCGAAGTAAACCAGATTTTCCTCCATCACTTGAGAATTTCCAAAGAACCTGCAACAGCGTCATTTGTTTCTTACTTATCATAGAAGTTGAGAGTCACAGAAGCTGAGAAACAAATCATAAAGAGCAAAGCATAGGAATTTCTTGCTAAAAATACCAATTTGGCAATTAAACTAAGAAGAGAGCACAGAACAAGAGACAATAGAGGGAGAATCTCAAAGGTCTTAGCTTTATACTTTCTAAATTAAACTCTTGAAGTTGGTAAAAAGACAGCAAAAGCTAGGAAATTGGAGAAGACCCTTTTCTTAATTTAATTCAACAAAAGATCAAACAAACAAATTGGAGAAGGAGGAACGTACCTTAAGAAGCGGCAGGCTTTATACAAACGAAGGAGAACCAAAAAACACCCCTTTTTATTAATCTCAATTTCTCGCCTATTCCTCTAGAGAAGGAGAAATAGTGAGAAATCCAGAAGATGCAGAGTACTTGTTCTCCCTTAATCTCCCGAGTCTATGACGCCATTAACGAACCTCCAAACCATTGCAAAACCAACAGAATTCCCTCTCTGTTTCGTTCTCTCCTTCTCTCTCTCTGTTTCGTTCTCTGCTCTGTTTCGTTGTCTGCTCTGTTTCTTTGCTCTGGAGGTGGTGGTTGGATGGTGTTGAGAGTGGTTGATTAGGTATCACATCGAAGGAAGGGGGAAAGGGCAAAGACAAAGATATATTCGGTGGAGAAGAAGAGAATATACCAACAGTATCTCAGTATCCCACACACACACAACTCTACATCACTCCTTTTCTTCCTCCCTTTTTTCTCTCTTCCTCTTTCCTTTTCCAACCCACAACCAAATTATACATTATTAACTTTATTATATAATCTGTTATACATTTTTTCATTATTTGTCAATAAAAAACAAAAATCTGTTATATTTCAAAGAAAAAAAAAAGAATTAATATATAATCTATAGAACAAAACAGAAAACTATAGTCATTAGTTCCAAAAAAAAAACGTTAACTCTAAATGATGACACAAAGCGGTATTATAAACGATTTAACGTAAATAGCTAAAAATTGTGTAAAATAGAAGATGGGATATAGCAAAATTGAGAATTCGTCACTTGTCCTTTGAGGATAACATTAAGATGTACATTTTTCTGTTCAAGACATAAGTCAACGAGAATATGGCAAACATATGTTTCCATGAGCTATCATTATTATTGTTTCTCTGTTTCTTATTTTGCTTGAACAAAGATCATAACTGATTCAAATACCCAATATACGTTAAGAATGTACATGATATACGTTAAAGGGGATGACAAACAAAAATATACGTTAATTCGTTTCTTTAACAAAAAAAAAAAAGGATATACGTTAATTCGTTTACTTCTAATACAACTAATTGTGTAAGTGAGCTACCAAAATATTTATTAAATTTTCTAAAATAGTTGTGCCAGTGCCATATGCATGCATTGACAATTTGTGAGAGAAACACTTGAATCTACTAAACAAGCTCAAAGGTCAAAGAACATAAGTGAGTGGCTGATATAAAATTTTGATTGATTTGTGACAAGATGCGACTTTTCTTTAGAGTTAGTGCTTTTTGATTTTTGCAGACCAATTGATAAACGTGACACGTGTAAATCTGGACTTTTATATTTGTTAGAGTAATCTGGATAACTTGTGAACGTGCGTTACATGTTAGCCTGTCGTACCACTCTCTATGCAGACGTGTGCATCCTCCTAGGTTTTGAAACAAACCACGTCTTGGTCAGATACTCCTATTATACATAGTCTGTAACTCGACACCAGACAGTATTGTGTTAATCCCGAAGCAAGTGGTTACGAAGTGAGACTTCTAAGAATGCGAAAATATTAATTGAATAAAATGGGAAATGTGGACGATTGATGAACATGTTTATCCTAGTTGTAAAGTACCTTTTTAGTATAATTAACTATTTTGGGAGAAGGGCCTTAAGAAAATGACATATTCCTAACTTCTCTTTACAAATTGATTTTCTTGCTTTTTGCTTTTTATAGTGTGCTATTTTTGTTTACGCACTTGAATCTTATGTCCTCTTCCTAATTGGTGTCCTTGTGCTCATCCGAAAGAGTATCTGATTAAGATAATCATACGTGTCGTGGAATGAGAAAGTGTTTTCTTTTTCAACACATATTCACTAGAAGCAATAAATTGGTTACAAGGATAGAATTCATCTCGAGGCAACTAGATATCATATTTGGAACATTACATAAAGTGATAATTAACTCTAATTTTCAGGAAGCTCAAATACGGTTCATGAAATACAGCATTTATAAAAGCTCTCTCGATAAATCACATGTATACAGAATATTAAAGGATCGATATAGAAGGAGTAACCAACGTAGTGCTGGTCCAATGATAAATCTTTTAGGTAAAAATATTAAGTTCGACATCTGTTGAGAGGAATCTTTTTCTTAAAAGAGATGAATTTAAGAAGATCAATAATGAAAACCTTAATATATATGATAACATGCGTTATTGCTTAAATTATGTTATGAAAAATATCTTCAGAAAAACAAACACTTCTTGTGAGTTGTGAAACACATACACACAAAAGAAAGAAAGAAATAAAAAAACACTTAACTTTATTATGTACGATCTGATGATGTCAATGTAATTATTTGCTAAGATAACCTTGTACTTAAAAACATATGACGCGATCTAGTTCTGGTTTATAAATGTGCGTGTATATATAAACACATAAAGAACTCTCACGGCCGGAATTATGTATTTGATTGAGCAAATTAATACAAGTGAGAAACATATGTTACAAACTTTCACGCTATGATATGTCAATACGAAATAATTGGAAAAACTATTGTAGAGATATTGATTGGTGTGACATGTATTATTGAGGAAAATTATGTACCAGTTTTGGTACAACGGTTTTCTGAGAGGGTAAAATTAGTAAGAAGGTAAAACTTAGCAATACGAAACAAAAATAAGTGATTGTACAAGTTTTATACCATTATCATTTTTAGGAGAAAATAATAAATAATTTACTGAAGTGGAAGTGATTAGATGATTTAAAATTTTCTTTTTTTTTCATATTTTATGAATATTAACTATAGTTTTTACCAGAAACAATAGTCAATATATAAACATTTTTGTAATTCTTTGATTACCGTCTAAGTCTAGCCAAAATCGATCCCTCATTTGAACTTTAACATTAAATCAAATAGGAGATTTGTTCTTGGCCAACTCACATATTTGAGTGAAATGCATATTTCTTAATATTTCCAAAATTCAAGGAACAGTAGAACATAAAATGCAGCAATAATATTCAGCAGCAGCCATGCTTTTTGCTTTACATTACATATATATATGAGTATGTGTACATCTTTAGATCTAAGTGCATAGAATAATATGAGTGCGGCAGATTGTGAAGGAAGTGGAGAAACTATATATCATGACAACAGATTCCAATAGCACAATGATTTATTCAAAGTGGAAGCTTTTTTTTTAGTTTTTTCACATTTTAATATTACCACTTTTTTTTGTTTTATAACTGTGCCATTTTGAATGGACACAAACTCTATTTAGTTTATTTATTAACTTTGGTGGTAAAGCTCTTTACTCATACCACTTGGACCGTCAATATTGCTTTATTACCAAAAACATATTTTAATTTTTTCCACTATATGTCTATATCCAGTTGATTTTTTCATGATTCAAATATTTGTTACTATATGGTTCTGCACTTTCTCTAGTACTATTTTTAGACATGAAATCTTCTTGTTATTACTCTATATTCATGAATAATGAACCTAATTAATATGGTCATGTTTTTTGTGACTTCCTTGAACTCGACTGTTTGGCCATCGAAGTTCGTTTCTTCTTCAATTTCTCTTGATCTGCTCTATGGTATCTATGCATTGTTAAAATGAAAAATAAGCCTAATGTGTAACAAATGCTCATGCTTAATTGAGTTTATTTCTACATCATTGGACTTACTTTAAAATTTCTTTATATATTTCGTTACTAAAATATGAGCCTTGTTTTGTTATGTTGTGTTTTTTTCCTTGTTCACTTTGACTATAATTTCCTAGAATTTAAATTGGGCCTTCTCTTTCTGTAAAATAACTTGGGTCTTAGGCAATGCATACTTTAAACTTCTGTTGGCTACTTAAAAATATGATTTTGACAGTGATATCATGTTATGTTGTCATTACGGAGTCTTCCCAATTTTAAGTCTTGCACTAGAAACTGGCAAAGTTAATACCACTTTGGTACTTTATAATATATGAATAAATCATTTGAGAGAAGAAGAAGAAGAATCACCTGAACCAAGAAAAAAAAAAGGATCTAGGAGGAGAAGTGAATGATGATTTGAATTCGAACGAAAGTGTGGAGTTAAAGACGAGGTTAATTAGATTCTAGAATTAGTTGCTCAAGAACTTCGGAAATCAAGGATTAGATATTTTCCAGGAATAATAGTACTAGAAACGGTTCCTCGATCTTTTAGCAGGATAGTAGTACTATCTCAAATTGGAACAAGATAATCAATTATGATAAGGAAAATTAGTTATCATGAAACTCCAAGTCTAAGTTACGCGCGGAATAATATATTATTTGGTTTTGAATGTTCTAAAATATGCATGAGATAAGCGGTATGACGGCAGACAAAATAAAAAAAAAAAAAATAGTAAGAACA
>Ga0041059_1002283_pt1 | contig 14514 bp, 11 predicted proteins | sample AraColnosormetaG_FD_56232 | JGI IMG/M metagenome (GOLD analysis project Ga0041059, IMG submission 56232) | Arabidopsis roots microbial communities from North Carolina, USA - Col MF nosort | ecosystem: Host-associated > Plants > Roots > Unclassified | place: USA: North Carolina | collected...
AAAAAAAAAAAAAAATCGATTATAATAATAAACGGTATAATACATGTGAATTCCTAGAATTAAAGAATATTTTGCCCATCTCCTGCAAGTTATAAGTTAATTACAATATGATGAAAGAAGAAGATAAGAGAGATCCAAAGAGATAAGAATAACATTAAAGTTACTCTCTCGGTGTGGGTATGACGACGAATTGACTTAAAATTTTCGTTAGTCATCTTTTGTCAATTTCGTTTCAATCATTTTTGACACAAAAAGTATGGAACTTCAAGTCCTTGTTCTTCGTCCAATCTTCTTCTTCTTCTTCTTCGTCTTCTTGACAATTCTACAACAATCCTCTTCTGCTCGGGTTCTTACAATCACCAAGCCTGATAGACATGACTACGCCGCAAGTGCTCGTTGGCTTGTCTCTCAGAATTCTTGGGGTGTTCTTAGGTATCTAATTCTCGTCTCTTTCTGCTTATCTTGCTTCTCAAGTTTAGATGATAGCTTTTGCTCCACTCTCAATTATTAGGAGCTTTATTAGGGCTATTGAATCCAATCAGTGATAAAAGATTGAATCTTTTGAAATTGAAATTGGTAAAGGTTATATTTTTACAGAAGTTTGTAGCTTTTTTAGCAGATTGAATCCTATTGTTGATAAACTTTGTTGGGTTCTTGAGACTTGCTATGGATTTGCTTCATCAAGCTTTAATACTATTGAAATTGATATTGACTTTCAAGTACTGTTGGGTTCCTGAGATTTGGTAGTTCGTCAAGTTTGATTCTTTTGAAATTGAAAGGTTTTTAGGATTTCAGATTTGACACTAGGAGTAACAAATGGTTCCTCTATACTCTGTAGTTACCACTGGTCACTCTATACACTATAGTTACCTGAGATCTTTATTAGTGAAAGAGATTGTTGCATTGTTGTTATCAGCAAGGTAATGTGAGTGTAACAGTTGTGTATTACTAATTCTTTTTGCGGTGTTGTATTCCTCTTCCAGCACACTATCCGTTGATCATAAAGGCGCTCCCTTCGGGTAATCTTGTTTTCCATGAATCATATCACAATGTGTTTTCTTGCTTTGACATTATTGAGATCTCAATGGTCTCTATTTGCAGGAATGTTGTATCGTTTAGTGATGGTTTACCCGAGAAAGGTAACGGTATACCTTACTTTTACTTAACAACACTTGATCCAACTGCAAGAAACGCACTTAAAGACCAGAGAGCTTCACTTGCAATTAGTGAATCTCCTCTTGGAACTTGTACAAGAGATCCAATGAATCCTACTTGCTCTAAACTAACCCTTACCGGGAAGGTAAAAGAGTTTTTTCTTATTGACACGACAAAGAAACTTACTGTAAAATGCTTTGGTCTTTATCTTATTATAATGTTTCAGTTGCTGATATTGGAAGGAGGATCTGAGGAAGCAGAAGTAGCCAAAAAGGCTTTATTCACAAAGCATCCAGAGATGATGGGTGATTAATTGTTTCACTCATCTCTTAAGATACAGATTCATGATAGATTTGTATTATCATGTGATGGTTTTATCATTTGCAGATTGGCCTAAGGATCATGATTTCCGCTTCTTTAAACTCGAGATCATCGATATATTTCTCATCAATTGGTATGGTGGAGCTAAACCTATCACTGTAGATGAATACCTTCATGCCAAGTCGTAAGTACATTGCGTGAACCCTTTTAAAAACATCGGTAATCTCTGAGAAACCGAACTATGAAAATTTTCGAATCGTATGCCTTTTTCGCATTTGATCTCTTAGTTCTTTTGAACTGTTTTCAGGATCAAACTCGCTTCCTTTTTATAATAACTCACAAGAATCAAGCAAATGGTGAAGCAAGAAAATGTATATTGGATGAACAATAAAAAGTGTGTAACTGTTTCTGTAAATAACTCTTTGTTTTGGACCATAATAGATATTAAAATCTCTTGTAAATTACCTCAAAGCAATTTCAAAGGTATCCAAAATACTTTTCAATTTATGCAATTGAACCAAAACAAATTCTTCCACGTGAACCGAAACGAAAATCGGTTTTGATTTCTCATTTAAACCGAATAAACCAATTTTTTTTATTCATTAGTCTAAAATTTAAATTCTATTATCTAAACATAATTGAACCGGAACTTTCATAAGAGAATTGAATCCAATACACTAAAACAAAATAAAACTAGAAATTTATGTAATTGAACCACGTTGGAGTCAAATTAAAACCAAATCAGAATTCTATTGCAATTGAACCAAACTAATTTCACCAACTCGAACCGAAACCAAAACTCGATTTTTTCATTCATAATTCTACTCAAATTCTTTATCTAAACCGAATTGAACCGAAAGTTTTGAAGCAAAGTTTGAACCGATTCGATGGTCGAATTCCGGTTATTTCCGGTTTGAGGATAAGCTTTATCATTCTCTGAGAGTCTCTCTCTCTGTGAGTGGCGAGCATTGGTTTCTGGAAAATGAACACAAAAAAATATCTGAAAATTTCGATCTAAAAAGCATAAACGAATCCAAATTTCAAGAGGAGAAGAAAAATCTTCAAGTCCACGACGAAACTTTTCATCGATCTTCAAATTCCAGAAAAAACTCGATGAATCTTCAAGCTGTTTCTTGTAGCTTCGGATTCCTTTCGAGTCCACTTGGTGTCACTCCCAGAACTTCGTTTCGTCGCTTCGTAATCCGAGCGAAAAGTAAACAATTTGAATCCCTAGATCTTTGTTTAAAGTGATTGTGATTTCGGTTTTGGATTCATCTTGAATCTTCTTCTTGTTTTTGCAGCGGAACCGTCGGAGAAATCAGTAGAGATTATGAGGAAATTCTCCGAGCAATATGCTCGTCGCTCTGGGACTTACTTCTGTGTTGATAAAGGAGTTACTTCAGTCGTTATTAAGGTACTCTTGATTTCAATCGGAGCTTATTGAAATTTCAGATGAACTTGTGTTGATATGAAGATTGTGATCAACTGCTTAACTATTGAAGTGGCTTGTGTCTTTCTACTTGTAGATTATGAGTTAGTGAATGTAAACATCTTGAGGTTTAATGCTTAACTTTGTGAGCAGGGTTTGGCTGAGCATAAAGATTCATATGGTGCACCGCTTTGCCCTTGCAGGTGATTTGCTTCTTCCGAGCAATCTTGAACTATCTATGTATTCGTAAAGTTTGATCCTTTGTTGTTGATGTAGACACTATGATGATAAAGCTGCTGAGGTTGGACAAGGCTTTTGGAATTGTCCGTGTGTTCCAATGAGAGAGAGGTAAGAACTATCTTCTTCATGTGGTTGCATAATAAGCATTGGGGTTGCTATATAGTTAGAACTAAGAATATAAAGTCCTTTGGGAAAAGCTGGTTATATAGATCGTCTCCAACGTCCTTGTTGTTATTAGTTGGATAGTATTCAGCAGCATACGTATGTTGTAGTTTCCATAGAGGTAGCCGATGCTCCGTATTGGTTGTATCAAGATTGATGCAGAGAATGTATTCACATATTGCTAGGCAAGTGGAAATTGAATTAACCATAGTTAGAAAACTCCTGTAAAACTCTTGGCCTATGTGGCTCTTTTGATCAAATTCTGATACACCGCAAATTTAAGATCCTTTGTGTTTTAATAGGACTTAGTTTAGGTAGTAGAGTTCGATCAATTTTGCATCTGTTGACGGTTTATTCTGATAATACTTGCTTGTTTACATCTTGTACTAAAGTATTTATCACTTGTTCATCAGGAAGGAGTGCCATTGTATGCTTTTCTTAACTCCTGATAATGATTTCGCTGGAAAAGATCAGGTAAATCTCAAATCAAAGCTTGAAGGTTCTGTCTCCATTTTAAGGATACCATTAATGGTTCGAAGCAACTTAGTAGTATTGGGAATTTGGGAACCTATAGTATATAGTATATGGATTTCTAATTCTTTCTCTTGTTTGAATCTTGCAGACGATTACATCGGATGAAATAAAAGAAACTACAGCTAACATGTGAGAGAGCTGGTTCTTCCATGTTCATCACCTCTGTTCTTTAGGTAAAAAAAAAGAGAGATATGTCTCGCCCCAAATGCAGTCTTGTACATTGATACCCCGAGCATCTTCTTCGTTCTTCTGTACAACTCTTTCACTCTTAAGATAATATTCTTTAGTATGATCTTTTGTTTGCAAAACGATTACAAGCTATATAAAAGGATCCAACTTTACACGAAATCTTCAATAAGTAAGCTTAAAAGATCTAAAGGTTTCTCTTTCACATCTCTCAAAGCCAAAGCTTCCATAACAGTATCAATCCACTTAAATCAGTAGTTTTCTCATAACGTATTTCATTTGCTTCTTCTTCTTCTTCGGATCTCAATCTCCAAGTTTTATGTTTTTTCAAGCAGTGATATGGTCTTTACAGTAACCATTCTTTGCAACCATTCTCTCGTGATGTTCAATGTTCTATGTCGCATTCGCATGTGCCAAGTATGAACGGCCTCTATACTTGCAAGTTGTGGATTTTGGGCAAGCCATGCGTGGATGTCAAAGTATTCTTCACATGAAGAGTCGATTATTGTTGTATTCCTCTCTAGTTATGCTGATCAGAAGAAACTTGGTTGTACAATAGTGCTTCGCTATTTATCTTCAATTTGAATGAATAAATTTCCATCATAACTATCGGTTTTGGGCTTTTAAGTTCAATTTAAGCCTTTTAGGGTTTGTAATTTTGTTGTTCTGTTGTCATTGTCAAGGATGTCTTAAATTGACGGAAGAAGTCTGGAAAGAGTTGTTTTTCGAAGGTTAACATTACATTAATTTTGGTCAAGGGATACGGTAGAGAAGATCCTCTCTAGGGTTCCGATGAAATCTCTAAGAGCAGTTTGATTTACATGCAAAAAGTGGAACACTTTATTCAAAGATTTGAGCTTTGTAAAGAAGCACGTTGGTCATGCAAAAGTACAGCAAAGAAAAAAGGAGTTTATCGTAATCATGATGATTGATTTTAGGGTTTATTTGACGCACATCAATCTAAACACCAACGTTGAATCGTGTATAAAGCATGAAGCTAAATTTACTAACCTAGACGATCAGATGAAGTAGATGTAGCTTAAGTCTTTCACTACGATGGTTTGTTGTTAAACATCACGAAAGACAATGCTAAGCTAGTGGTTTGGAACCCGTATTATGGACAAAACCGGTGGATCGAGGTCGAGCCTAGTTTTCACCGATCCGACTTGTATTTGTATGCTCTAGGATATGAGAAGAGCAGAAAATGATGCGGTAGGCACAAAATCTTGAGATTCATTAATTTTTGTCGTGACAATTGTTTCTGAGTACAAAATCTATGATTTTAACTAGTCCTGGGCGTTTGGGTATTCGGTTCGGGTTCGGATCGGTTCTTTCGGATTCAGATCTTTCGGAACTAGAATATTAGACCCCGTTCGGATACTTGAAAACTTCGGTTCGGGTTCGGTTCGGTACATTTCGGGTTTGGATAGATACTGGTACTTCCATTGAAAAACCGAAAAGTAACCGAATATTATTGGATACTAGTTCGTAACTACTACAATATACCCGAAAATACTTGATACTAAGTAAATATACCATAAAACCTGTAAATTTGTAATAAATAAAACTTGAAAATAAAATCAATAAAGCATGACATAACAAAAGTTTCATACGTTCAAGCCAAAAAGCAAGATTCAAAACATCCAAATAAAACCATCCAAATAGAAGAAAGAAGTTCAAATCCAAAGCAAGACATAAAACCATTATTCAATATCAAATCCAAAGCATTCAAAGTAAAGAAAGAAGTTCAAATCCAAAGCAACATCCAAACATGATAGATTCTCCATGACTTGTTCCTGTTACATCAAAACCAAATAAGCTCAGTTGAAAAATGAAAAACCATAATAAATATTAAACCATAAACCAAGTAAAAATGAATTACGAAATGATCATTGATTCATAAGTCTAGTATATTAACATTGAGCCATAAACCAAGTTCAGAAGTAAAAGAAAACAAAATGGAGTGATGAGGTTACCTTGTAGTCGTTTCCTTGATTAGTCTTTTAGTCCAAGTTCACTTCAGTTTGAAGCTCTGAAAAAGAGTTCAATCAACACCCAAGTTGTGTTAGAACATAAGAGAATTTTCAAACAACATCTAAAACTAAAACTAGTAAACTACATAGATAAAGTTACCTTTCTCAAGCTTATCAAGTAATTATATATCAACAAGAAGTTGTGCGTTTGTTAGAAAAGTGTTTTCACTCAGCTTGATTTCAGTTTTCAACCACTGCTCAAGGCAAACCAAATTCTCTACCATATAATGAGTAAGGTAGCTCCTACTTGGCTCCAAAAGACGACCACTGGTGCTAAAAGCAATTTCAGATGCGATAGATGACACTTGCATTGCAAGTACATCTCTTGCAATTTCTGATAAAACTGGATACTTCTGACTATTGAGTCTCCACCAAGACAAGACATCCCACTCCATTCAAGGAAGAGTTTTAGGATTTTCTACCTCTGCCTTCAGATAGATATCTAACTCATCTTTAGGATCAGTAACCCTAATTTCATTAACCATCTCTTTATAAGACCCGTCCATCCTTTCAAACTCAACAATACTATCTTCAACTAACTCACATGCAAAAGTATCTCTGGCAGCAGTAAATGAAGGCGGATTAAACTAAGATGATTGTGTGTTTGGTCCCTTGAAAATGATAGTGTACTCCTTCAACATAGCCTTCATGACATCACAAACAGAATTATACATCTCCTTGGCTTCTGAAGTGTCTTCACCATAAAGTTTCTCAAAGCACATTTTAGGAAATTCCATTTTCTGTCTAGGATCAAACACACTAGCAATTATCAACATCCTATTGATATTCTTTTGTTCATCCCAATACTTGTTAAAATTTTCCCTCATTTCTATAGCTTTTGTCCTCAACTCTTTATCATAACTATGAGTCACTCCCATCAGATTTGTTTCTATGGTGACTATCTCACCATAACACTTGTAAGAGCAAACAATACTTGACGCTAAGACGACCAAAGTAGCAGTGTAGAATAAGCCAAGAAACTTTACTAACCTCTCTACTTCCCTCCAATCACTTGTAGTAGGCGGTCCAATCCCCTTTTCTCCATCGACTACCTCCAAGAAGTGGTCATTGTACAACTTGTCTTCAGCCTCCATCTTGTCAAATGCCACCTTAAACTTGATTGCTCTTGTTAACATCAAGTAGGTGGAATTCCACCTTGTTTTGACATCCAAAGGCAAACTCTCCCTTGTAATCTTACCTGTCACAACTTTCTGCTCAAATGAGTCACATCTAGAAGTAGAAGATCTCACATATAGCACTCAATTGTGGATGGCTTCCACATGATTACCCAATTTGTGCAGACCTTCTTTCACAATCAACCGAACCCAAACCCGGAACCGAAGTTACAAAAGAGGAAGATCCGACAGGGTATTAGGTAGGGAACCGAAGTGCATTCGAATCGGATCTTTCGGGTCGGGTTCGGTTCGGGTTTTTGGGTTCGGGTATTTTGTCCAGGCCTGATTTTAACTCTGATTTATGGAGGGTTCTTGATGTCACCCTAGGCGAGAATATCCATATAAGTCATTATAGTCATGGTGTCTCTCTTAAGGGAAATTCATATTGGTTTGCTAAAACAAGAGAAGGTGACAATTGTTTTCTACTAGGTTTTGATTTCACAAAAGAGAGATTTGGGCCGCATTTGTCTTTGCCATTTGAGTTTCGGAGTTCTTTAGATATTGGGACTCTATCTAGTGTTAGAGAAGAGCAGCTTGCCATTTTAGGGTTTAGATCTAGTGTCACAAAATTATATGTTTGTTTTGATTTATCAATGTGGATTAGAGTTTAGATTTTACAATTAAACAATATTATATGCCAGTTTGAATTTATAATAGAGTAGTTAGTGTTTAGATTTGGGAAAAATGTTATTTAATACCTAACTTTCAAAAAGTGGCCAAATTAACCGTGAATTCTTGAAATGGCCGTTTTATAGCTCAACAAAAAGTTGACTTCTAATTTAACCTATAATTTATCGTTGACCCGGCCAAATCGACTCATTGTTAACACTTCTTAACAGCTCTCCTAACAGCGTAACTAACAACTGTTTTCGTCCTTAAACCAACGATAACTGCTGTTAGGCCATGTTTTGTAACGGCTGTTAGAAGTGCTGTTAAGGAGTGTTAACGGTGAGTCGATTTGGCCGGGTCAACGATAAATTATAGGTTAAATTAGAAGTCAACGATAAATTATAGGTTAAATTAGAAATCAACTTTTTGTTGAGGTATAAAACGACCATTTCAAGAGTTCACGGTTAATTTGGCCATTTTTTGAAAGTTCAGGTATTAAATAACATTTTCCCGTTTAGATTTTACAATTAAATGAAATTATATGTCGGTTTAGGTTTATAAAAGAGCGGTTAGAGTTTAGATTTTACAGTTAAATGAAATTATATAATCTATTTCTTGCCTAATTTGATCAAATGCTTATTCTAAAACAAGAAATTAACTGTGAGTTTTAGTATTTCGTGTTGAATTATAATTTTTTTTGCACTAAATGAATTTTGTGCATGTTCCGAAGAAAAAACCTATACATTAATGATATATGTATACTCGGTTTTATAGATAAACATGCGCACATGTCACAAAAAATACCAACTCCTAGTAAAAACAAAGAGGATCAACATTTTTGAGACTTTAACCACAACAACCACCATCCTTGGAGATGGTACCATATCTTCCTCCAGCTTCACCTTGAGAACGTGAATATCCAACTTTGATGCCCAGTGACTGTTAAAAATTGAGATCAAAGGAATTGTAAATCACATTGGCTGGTTTAGTATGATATGAACAAGAAGAAAACAAAAGAAAGAAAGAAGAAGTATTACCTAGTTGGATACATCAAAGACTCAATGTTTTGAAGAATATTTTCAGCAGTCTTTATGAAACCATGTTCGTATATATATATAGGTCATACTAATTAAGAAAAGAAAGATATATTTGGTCAAGATATTTATAAAATATTTTGTAAAAATAAGGGGTTTTGTGCAAAAAAAACTTTCGAAGTCGCTCATTTTTGCAACTTTACCCTACACGTCCAAAAAATACAAAATAATCATGTAAAATCCAAGATAATACGCAATATAGGATATTTTTGAAACTTTAGATATATTATATATGTTTTCATGATCACATAAATTTGTTTTTGAAAATTCTGAAGATTTAGATGAACTCCTCATCTCCAGGGCTTCGAAATGATATATTATTTATCAAAATTTTAAAATTTGACAATAGCGGAAAAAGCTATATTTTGTATTGTTTTGGATTTCATACGATTATTTTGCATCTTATAGACGTGAATGGTAAAATTGCAAAAATGGACGACTTTGAAGTTTTTTTTTGAACAAAACCCAAGTAATGATGACCTCCTCTATGTTTTGAGATGTTCTTGCAGACGCCGGAAGGCAATGTTGTTTGGCAAACTCTCCTCCTTCCTCTTTACTAATAGCTCTCTTGCGAACAAGATCACATTTGTGTCCAATAAGAATGATACTCATGTTATGATTGGCATACTTAATGTCCAACATCCTCCAACCAACTCGCCACAAGGTTAAAAGTCTCTTTCATACAAGTCCTCAATTTTCTATATATGAGTTCTGTTTGATTGATAGTCATACAAGTCCTCAAAGGAATGTATGCACCAAAATTCGTCAAGACAAACAAATTCAACCAAATCAGCAATGAAACACACAAAAGCTGAAGACATATTATGTAAATGTGCATGCACAAGAATAAAGAATAACATGACAAATTATGAACCTCGTGATCTCGTAAATCAGAAATGCTCAGGCGGCTCCTTGATAATACATTTGTATTTCAGATAGACTATATGTATGAGAAAAGAAATATATTTCATTGTTGTTCATTTATTCTATTTTGTATTTTTAGCAAATCTTTATCATCATGTTGCATAGAAAGAAACAAACCGAATAATATAGAAGATGATGAAACAATGTAATATTGCTCACAGAGAATAAGAGTAAATGAAAGAAACGATCATTAGGCTTCACCATAGTGCAGCAAGTCCAACATGTTTTCATCATATCGAATATCGATGTTTTCCAATGTCGTTTTTGTTTTTCCTTTGTATTTTTAGATGATGAAACATTTTTCAACTTGAATAAGAGGAAGTTGCTTGATTTGCAATAAACTTGGAACATAAGTGCACATTTGTGACCTAGACCATGTGTTGGCATGTTGCTCGAGATTCACTACTCTATAGTATCCAGCCTCTCCAAAAATGCTAATTGTGTAAGGATTTAACGTTTCATCAAAACTCATGACAATTTTGTTTTTCTCATCAATGAAGAAACTTTCACTACTTTTAAATGGAGTTTCCATTACAGTTTCCATATCCACTTTCAAGAACTTGGTCCATAACACATGGCCAGGCTCAATATTAATTGTAATCCATATATCAAACATATATGGATTCGCACGGTTTTGCTGTTGTAAAACCGCAAGCTTCTCTTCTTTAACAGAAGATAAAATCACATCGCCATAATACTCAGCGTTTAACGGTAGAGGCAGAAGCGGTCCAAATCTCTCGCTTGTAAAATCAAAACAGATTATGTGGTCATGATCATATATGGTCAATCCGTGGCTGCGTGAGTTTCTTGTAATAGCACTCCAATAAGTGTTTCCTTTAATAGATATGCCATGGCTACCAAGAGATATACACCAGTGTGGAGTGACATCAAGAGTCGTCCATAAACCAGACTCGAAATCATAGATTTCATACCATTCTAACTCAGGTCCATGGAAGAAATAATCTATAAACCTCAATAATTTGTGGCTACGACATGAGATATTACCCACGTATCCAAGAGCGTAACTGAACCTTGCGCATCCGATTAGGTGGTGGGAATACCTGGGTTCGATCCACCTTGTTAGCCCCCAATACGGATTCCAAACCACAAGCCTAGTATCTTTTTTTTAATATGCACAACATTAAGCCCTCAAAATGAATGACTTGAGATATCTCTACTTGTTCTGAATTGTTTAACCAAGTAAGTTTACCTTTACACTCTATATACGGATCACCATCGACAACAACGCTAATCAAATAAAGATTGTAATCCATCAACAATATCATCTGGGACTCCCCTTCCTTGGTTGTTGTTGTTTCTTTACCAAAGTGTAGCTTGGCAAAGCTCTTACATTTAGATAAAGTATAAAACGTTTTGCAAGCTAATCGCACTGCTCTCATAGAGTTCAATGGAAACCTAGAGAAAATCTCCTCCAATAAATCGCTTGGGAGATTTGTGATAGTCATTGTTTTAAATTGCAACAAGGATATTTCTCTTTTCTTGAGTAGAAAGCTATATATATATATATAAATTCCAGATTCAAAAACAAAACTAGGCCAATTATGGACTTCAGTATCTATATGGGGTTTTAATATTTAAATAACTGATTATTACAATTGAATAAATTTAAGATGTAATTTTATATGTTTAAAAATATTAATGAGAGATCTTAGTAGAGATAATATATCTTTTTAAAAAAACAGGGGAGTTTAATTTCTTTTAGATTTTAGTAGATTTGGAAATCCATGTAGAATCTACTGATTTAAAAATCAAACAAAGTGAATTTGAAAATAGATTGAAAGGGATTGAAATTTTTAAAAAGTAGATTGTGGTAATGATCAAGCAAAAAATTGGTTTATAAATATAACTTTTTTATGAAAAAAACAAAAATATAATATTTAAAATGATTGCTCAAGTAATTAACTCAAATACACTTAACCAAAAAGTAGTATATTCGAAGTCGATCTACAAGGACCAAAGATACACTTTTAAGCATTTTTGAGACTAGTTCTTACCTAAAACAAAAAAGTTGTTTGTTTGGGTTTTCAGATTGTAATTAAATAAAAATTGTAGATAACTTAACAATTAAACTTATGAATTAAAGATATTGGGTTATGGGTATTTCAAAGATTCAATGAATAATAGAAACACGACACAAGAATTTTCAACAATGAAGCATTGTTTTTGAACATGAACATAAATTTAGACTAATTTTCCTCTCAAAACATTAATCACTAAATTTGACTACTCGACTACTAAACTCTCGTTCGTAATTTTCTAGTCAAATTCGCATTAGAATTAGGTTCATTTGATTCACAATACATTCTACCATCAACTTTCATTGGCTAGAAATATATTGTGCAATTCACATTTGGTTCATTCATTTAATCAAACACTTTTGATACATAAAAAAAAACTTAAAATCTAAAACAGGGTGATTAATCCTATTCACAGTCTTAAGAACTCCAAACAACAATCAACCTATTAATTCATTGAATCTCTACTTAAAATCCTAAAACTCAATTAAGAAACTAATACATATCGAAAGGAACAACACACAAAATACCAATTAAACATAATAAATTAATAAAATATATGAAAAAAAGAACTGTAAATCTTCTCTAAAGTATAAAAAGAGGATGACTCTCTAGAATCACAATGCTCCATTAGGCGCTCCGGCCACGACAGCCAGAACTTGCCTACATATGCGTAAGTGATTGTCATATTATATAAACCGAACCAAATTCCATTAATTAGAACGCTAACCGAATTTTATTACACTAAATAAGCTTAACCGAACCCAAGTTTGCGGATTCGAACCAAACCAAACTCTGAACACAAAACCGCATCCATGGAAACAATGTCACAAACTTGCCCTTTAGGGTTTATCCTCCAAGACCAAAATGTCTCCAATTGAGAATTCCTCATCTTGGACACTCGAATCCGACCTAGAAGATCTAGACCTCGACCTCCAAGACTACAAACCATCCGTACCATTAAAGAAAGTCCCAAACGGAGACATTTTCGAAGCCTCACGCGCCGGTGACGTCGATAGACTCCGGTACCTTGTTGAAACCGGAGTCAACGTCAACGCACGTGACCGTTGGGACTCTGTTGCTCTTTACTACGCTTGTCTCGCTGGTCACATAGACTCTGCTCGATTGCTTCTAGAGAACGGTGCGATTTGCTCTGAACATACTTTTGATGGTGATCGTTGTCATTATGCTTCTCTTAATTTAAGGATTCGGAAGCTTCTGAAGGCTTTTGAAGCTCGTCCTCCTCCTCTTGCTCCTTTGCAAGCTTCTCTTAGAGATACCTTTTTGGGATGTTGTCATAATCGAGATTATCTTCAACAAGAAGAAGCTAATCTTGATGTCTCTGGTATGTTACTATTTCACTCTTAATCCAATTTTTAATAAAGTTGAGTTCTTTGTATCTAGTTCTTAAGAAAGTTGAGTTCCTTGAATCCAATTTCTGAAAAAAGTTCATCCCTTTGAATCGAGTTTTTGAGAAAGTTGAGTTCTTTGAATCCAATTTCTAAGAAAGTTGAGCTCTTTGAATCGAGTTTTTGAGAAAGTTGAGTTCTTGAACCGTTCCAATGTGTAGAGATGTTTACTGAGATAATTTGGCTTCACCATTTCACTCACAATCCAGTTTTTAGTAACGTCTAAATCGTTCTTGAGCTTGTTGCTTTGTATGTTACTCGAGACTAGAGAGAGAGGCTTAGTGTTTGCATTTTCTGGTTTTGTAGATACTCTGAGTGAGTTTGGTAGTTCGAATTACTTTCCACCGGATGTGATGTTCTATGTGCAAGGTAGACCTATTGAAGCACACAGGGTTATCTTAAGTGCTCGATCTCCGTTTTTCAAGCAGAAGTTTGAGAATGAATGGAAAGACCGGAGAGAAGTTCGGTTTTCGAAAGAGAAGCTTTCGTATCCTGCTCTCTGTAGTCTTATTCACTTCTTTTATTCAGATAGGTTGGAGATATCTGTTGATGATATGGAAGATCTTGTTAGGATTTGCAAAGTTTGTAAATGTGAATCACTGCAGAAAATCATTGAGAAGGAACTGATTCACCAGAGATATGCTGAGTATAAGACTCATAGAGATCTTGATAACTCCATGAAACGGTTTATCTTACAGGGTATATCACTTCCAGAGGAAGACAGGCTTCCTGCTTCTTTGCATAGGATTCTTCGAGTTTCACTAGCGAAATCGTTTGTTGGTGATGTAATAGATTCATCTGTTGGGGATACGAGAGTTGGTGATTCTGTGGAAAGTCTTGCTGATGTTTGTGTTAGAGTTGATAAAAGAAATTTCTACTGCCATCAAGTTATTCTAGCTTCAAGATCAGAGTACTTCAGAGCACGATTATCACGAGTGAATGATTTTCATGAGGGGAAGAATGGTTTGCCGGGTGATACTCTTCCATTTCTTGAAGAACATGATTTGAGTGCAGAGGCTTTTGAGAAGATGATTGAGTATATGTAAGCATTTGTGATTGTAAAAGACCTGAAAAAAACTTGTTGAAGAAAGCATTGTTGTTATGGTAAGCTAACTCTATAAGCATTATCAGGTACACTGATGGCTTAAAGGAGATCAATCCGAATCAGGTCAAAAACTGTTTGCCATTTTGGAAAGTGTTTTTTTTT
>Ga0041059_1002284_pt1 | contig 14501 bp, 7 predicted proteins | sample AraColnosormetaG_FD_56232 | JGI IMG/M metagenome (GOLD analysis project Ga0041059, IMG submission 56232) | Arabidopsis roots microbial communities from North Carolina, USA - Col MF nosort | ecosystem: Host-associated > Plants > Roots > Unclassified | place: USA: North Carolina | collected 2013-09-02
TTTTTTTTTTTTTTTTTTTTGCCGGTACGTACTGCTTTTGGTCAATGCTTTGGTTTTCAAAGGAGACAATACAATACATGAAATGAAACATCAACTTTTAGTTCCGACCAAAACAAGAGTAATGATCGCTGCAGTATTGTTTTTTTTAACCCATGCTTGTTACATTAGATTTTTGTAGGTGTAGTTGATTCGTTAATGTTAACAAGAGTAAAATGTGATTTGGTTCGTGTGTTACATGTTTTTTCACGTCGTTTGGTTTGGGTTTTGGGGTGACATAGTGTTGATTGCATGAGTTAATTAGGAATGTACGTTGGTGTGTTTTGAGATTGAGTGTGTGCACCAATTTGGCTTGATGGATATTGGTCCAAGTATGCCATTAGAGGATGGGATGTTGGACTTGGACATGGGCAGATGGTATTTGAGTCATAGGTCTAGGATTAGTGGATTGGTATTTTTGATTAGTGTATATGACCGAGGTGTTATTATAGTGCTAATCGTATGAGTGAACGGTTGTTGTATTAACCACTACTTATATGGTTTTGTCCGCGATGTCTTTAGCTCTTGTAGTTTCCTCGTCCTTGATTTTAATGTCCTATGATAAGCATATTGTTGTAGAATTGTGGGTGATGAGTATGACTTATGTTTGACTTTGTATGCTACCATGAGAGCATTGATCATGCCTCAGTGAAGCGGGGGATGGTGATTGATGACATAGATGATGTTGTCAAACTTTCCCGAAAATTCGCTCAGAAGATTCATCGCCAACACGTAGTCAACTACGGTAGAATCGACATTTACTAGAAAATCACATAATATAAATTTTTTTCTTGTAATTTTGCATTTAGTAATCTGCCGTTATTAATATCTTCGAAAATCAAATCTCAAAAGGTTATTATCTAGAACTTTTTTAATAAGAAAATTAAAAGTATTGTTCTTTTTAGTTATTAGTTGAATATTTGCCATTTTTGATATAGCATTTGGTATTCAGGTTATGTCGAATCATTTGACTAGTACTAGTTTTGGAAGTGAACATGTCTCTTCGTAAGAAGTAGCCCACATGCAATGTTTTCATTCATACGGTATAATTGAATCTACCATTGTAGCGTGTTGCATTTTTGTCCCGAGTATTGATACAACTATATTATCACAGCCCATATTATTATTTGATTGATGTATCCACTTTTAATAGATCTAATTATGGTTAATCGTTTCTTTTAGTTTGAGAATAGCATGAAATTTTTCCGGTCTTAAATGGTTCGGATTCAAGTTTAAACTCTGTCCATAATACATACTTACATAGACTAAAATCCAGTAAAAAAATCACACTTTTTCAGAGCATCAGATTTGATACCTTCTTTAACAAAACCACAAATATATAAAAGAATAATATATCAATTACCATTGATGTATCACCCACCACATAGCAAGATTGAGATCGAGAAATTGAGGATTTAGGGTTAATAGCATACATCTAAAACATGCGATTGCAAGCTCTCTTTCTTGGACGGCATTGTACTAACGATTGGGATTGGTCAATAAGGTATAGGTCAGTGATCCAACGGCTGGGATTTACTCAAATATAGAGAATATCTGTCTTAACGCTAATCTTAAAAAAAAGATTAGGCTTCATTTGATCAATAAGATATTATCTACGGTGTTATCCTTATTTCATAGTCTCTTACATGTGCATGAAGAACACGTGATTCTCTCATTATTTAACAACTTGTGTATTGTATATAGTTTTGTTTTCTTCTGTTTTCTCTTTCTCGTATGTATGGATTTTTATTTTATGTGGACAACGTTACTTTACATTATGTAGAGTAAAAATTACATGTACACTTTAAACTCCAAGTTTTTTATTCTTGAAAATAATATATGGATCTCAAACTTGAACAACAATGTACAAAGATGCATAAAAAATATATTATTTCATTTGGATGATTTTCTAGCTCTAGAACCTAGGATAAATTGAATACTAAAAATGCTACAACGAGAAACACTTTAACCCGAGCTTAATCAATAGTTGATGTCATATAGTTGTTTGCCTATTGCTTATTTGTTTTTCTTGCATGGTCGTTTGTTCACTTAGTTTTCTTTATATTGATTAATGATTGAGAAACCATAATCGACTATTTTGATAGTTTTGCTTAATTCATCTATGAAATATGATGTGCAATCAATTGATCTTTAGTGGCTCGATACTTATTATAGTACCACGACATAGCCAACCGTATGAGGATCATCAATGCATAGAAGTTTAATGTGGGAGACTTGTGTCTCTATTCGTTCATATGTCACATTTTTATTTATGTGTTGATAAAAGAGAGAAAAATCACTAAATAGAGATAGTATAAAAGGATTAATCAAATAGTAACAGACTAGCTTAATCATTTATCAAAACATATAATTTATAAATTATGATAATTGTATCGTTAGTGATTTGATTCCTAGCTAAAATTACCAATCATGCAAGGAATAGTTATAAACAAAGCTACTTGTTTGTATCATTAAAATATCTGGAGATCTTAAAAGAAAGCAATGTAGACACCTTGCCGACAGGGAAATATACAAGTGGAAAATTAAATGTTCATTGTTTAACATAAATAGTTCGAAGATGAATATGGTTAATTTATTTCAATTGGATGCGGTTGTTGAAATAATATTTTCTAGGATGCAGTTGCTGAAAAAATTTATGTTTAGGGGTTGTGACTTGTGATTCGATGACTATACATTTGAGGAAACAAATGAATAATCTTTACCAAAATTCTTACAATATGTCAACAAGTCAATCAATTTTTAATTAAGAATTTTTTTTTACAATATGTTAAAATGTTTTTATAAGGTGCTATTGAGAAATTTTAAAACTTTACCGAATGTTTTGGAATGAGTCTTAAAAACACATCTTCGTTAATTTTAGCAAAAACTTAAACATTAGAAGGGAAAATATTGCAAATTCTTACTACTATATATTTGCCAAAACAAAATGATGTTATAATTCAAAAAATGAGGCAAGTGGTTGAAATATTTGACAAGAAACTAATAAATACATGTTTTACCAATAAAATCTATGGTGTAGATTTGTTTCGTTACATGGGAAAAGCCACAATGTAGACACGCACTTCTTCCACACATTTTCCCTAAAGATCCTCCCACATTAGTTGGCTCCCATGATTTTGACATTTCCTATCATTATGTATCCCATTCACTCCACAACATTGTTTGTTTCTTCAATATACAGTACTCCTATATTTACAAATTCTTTTTAAAAAACCATTGTTATGTATTACTCCACTATTTAGGTACCCATATTTTAGGACGGCAGTATTCTCAAAAAAACGGTACGACCAAATACTTATCTTTAGTTTTCATGCGTTTCATGAGTACTACATCGTACTTTCCGTTTTAAAAGTAATATCACAGTACCAATTGTTTTCTTCAAATATATATAATTGACCCCATCCTTATTAAACAAAGCCTTTTGTTTTCAATTGAAAATTTGATTTTTAACAGTTCTATCATTACCATTCGGATAGATTTTAAGTTACATCATATGCCATTTTTTTTTACAGAGTGTTTTAGCAAGAACGGTTCTTTGAATATAAAGAAGATCGATAAACTAAAATAGAGAAATTTTAAAATCTGTTGTTTTATTCCCATAAATTTATATTTCTTTTTTTTTCTGAAAAATAAACATTTTTAGAAAAAAGAATATTTTACAAAGATAGATATTTTATAATTTAACAAATCAGTTGTTCAATGTATTACATTTATCTTATAAATTAGAGTTGAAAATAAAACAATGAGTTTACAACACAAAATTATATCAGAAGTTATTTTTTGTGCAAAGTATAATAGAAGTTATAACGACTTTTCTTAATACGTATGTAAAATCTGACTAAGAAAGTTTACATACTATATTGAAAACTGGTCGACGTGAAAAGAAAAAGAGAAGAAATTAATCATAGGTTAGTGTTGGAATAAAGAAAGTGAAACATATGAAAATGATTAAAAAAGAAGAATTTAGAAATGATTTTCTTGCTATCTTCAGTCACACAACAAAATACTTTTGTGCCCTTTCCCATCATGGTAAGTGGTAACCAAGTCTTCAACCTTAAAAGATACATAAATATATAAACACTTATAAATCTGGAAAACGTAAATTATTCCAAATTTGGTTACTCCCAATAATGGGTCTCCTCGTTACCTACTAGAGCCGGTAGGTGAACCAAGTGTTTCTTTTTTTTTATTCAGAAAAATAAAAAAGAAATATTTTCTTATTTTTTGTCAATTTTTAGTGATAATGTAAAAAATCTTATCTACCCAATAATGTTATGCCACGTTGTGGATATGCCAACGTATATGATCCAACGGACGATACTTTGCCCTGCTTTTTCATTTATATCAAACACCACCATTGCTGATATGACACATTTTTAAAACAAAATTCATACATCAAAATCACACCGAAAAAAAGAAAAGAAATTTGATGTGATTGGTAGCAAAATTTGAAGCGTAGGAGGTTGAATTATTTCTTCCATTGCCAATCAAACTGATGCAATAAATGGTTAAATATAGGAATTTAATTAGGTTCTTCAAATATATGGTTAGAAGTTAAAGGTTTCCGAGCGGGTTGAAACAAAACAAATTGATTTATAACAATTGTTTTAAAAAATTTATTCTCTTGTATTTTCAGAAAAACTAAGTTAATTTCATTTTAATTATTTGGTCAACAACAAGATATATTAAAATTTTGGGTGGTTATCCAAATCGAAAGAAAATAGCTCACAAATGAATAAGTACTATTTTTAAGTCTACTATTACGAATCAAAAGATCAACGTAAATGCTTGAAGTACGTAAAAACAAAGACGAAATTTTTTAAAATAAAAATTATCTCGAAGAAACAACAACTTATCCTGAAGATTCCATATGGTAAACAATTATGAAGGAACATGGTGATCAATTTTGGATTGGACAAAGTTACAACTATGAGATTTGGCACCCTTTAGGGCCTATTTTTTCTTATAACATTTTCATCCCGTTACTTACAAAATTTCTTCCTTAAATACTTCCAAGAACATTTGAGAGATATACGAACTTTACTTGGTTTACTAATATAGAAGTGTTTGTCTTAGGTGTATGTGAAGAACTATGAGCATTGGAGTCTAGGCTCTTAAATATCATGATAAATACAGAATGATTTTGTTTATGAAACAATTGTTTTTCCTGTAAGATCAATACTACAGAAAAGAGGATATATAATTGATGTCGACAATTTATAAAACTTTTCGAATAACGGATCATTGTTGATTTAGGTAACGACAAACTAAGTGCAAACAAATTTTTTTGAAAAAAGACAGTGGAGGACCTTACAATAATACACTAATATAGACTATATAGTATTGTTAACATACGTGATTCTAAAGAAGTTTCAAAATCATCCTAAACTAACGAAGAAACAAGGGACCATTACGCAATTGATATATTAAAAAAAGAACAAATGGATATCTTTTGAGAATAGAGAAGAATATTTAATAAATAAGTTATGTGGGAGGGCTTGTAGTGCACAGCATCCAACATGAATGAATACAAAAGATTGGACAAAATAAGTAATTTTCTTTATAATTATTTAGCCAAGTACAAAAGCAGTGTTTCCTTTAATGGTTAGAATCTCTTGTCGGCAAGAATAGTGTACGAGGTTTTCAAATCTCTATGGGTTAACGTGGTCGTTTCCTGTCCGTTCATTTCTTTTTCTTACAGCCTTTTTTTTGGGGTAATGAACTTTTTGTTCTGCAGCCAAAAAAAAAAAAGACAGTCTGTTTCTTTTTTTTGTCCTAAGAAAAAAATTAACCTTTCAAGTTCCAACAGGCAACAGACACATGCTTCAGTTTTCTTCACCAAAGATTAATGATATGAATAATTTCGACTCCAGATTTAAGACTTAGGAATACCAATATGTGAAATATTGAACACGAAGAACCATAAAAGGATTATGAGTTAGATCATCTGGTTTAACATAATAGTGTTATTGTTTTTATAACTCTTCCAAAATTATGTAAAAGATTTAATATTTCATCCTAAATATTGATAATATACGAGCCATAATTTTATTTTCTCAAAAATAATTAAATAAACTTTATTGTTTGCCTTATTTTAATAAAATGGCATTTTTATAAACACAAAATATAGCCCAAAAATTCAATTCTGAAATTTGAATTCATATCGAATTATATAACCTATCTACCGAAGACAAGAATATTAATCATTTATATTATCAATTTGTATCTCTTTCCATCCTCTTGTTACATGAACTTGACATAACATGCCAAGCTACCATCATGACTTAATAATCATCATAAAGAACATGACAACAACGAAACATAATTCGTATGAATAATTTCTTGAATCACTCTGAAAAACGACAAAACAAAATATCACACTCAAAAATAAAATAATTCATTTGAATCACTTTTAATTATCTCGCTCTGAAATCACTCAAGTAATCCAAAATTTAAGTTTGCTTATCTTCAAAACAATTCCCAAAGTGGGTCTGAAGGCACATGCAGACATAAATCAATTACATAAACGAAGATAATATCTCTCTTTATCTTGAATTTTTTTTATCAATTGTTTTGGACATCACATATAATAACATCTTGAAAGATAAAAAAAATTATAACATGGAGTAAAAAATTGTATGTGATGATTATGTAAAGAGAGAGTCTAAATGTACTATACACATTTTAAAGAAAAGGATATATGATAACTGGTTCACCCCAAACATGTTAACCTCACAAACATTATTACCTAATCAACTCATTGCCTCCAACAACATTTATGCGTGAATCTATTATATTACAGATGTTTCAAATATTATATGTAAGATACGAATTGAATAAGATTATTAGTTCATCAAAATCCAAATGCAGTGGATGCCATCAATTAAAAAACGTATCCAATTTAAATTTAGTATCTTTAGTGCCCATGAAGTTTTCTAGTGGCTTCTTAAAACTAAAATAACGATAAAAGAAAGATTAATATAATAATCATGGGGCATGGAATATGATGCCATCCTTGAATTAAGTATATATGATTAGCCGGGTCATGTAAAATATCATACTCGTTAGAACCAGATTTTTCTTGATCACTTGCGGATCTTTTTTTGTTATTGGATTTAAGAAAAGAAGAACCCGACAACTGTCTAGAAATATGATGTTGACATGAGGTTTTTCCAATATGTATAAAAGACATAAAATTATTTGACCTTCTTTATTGATTACACCAATTTGCTTAAATGAAAAATGTAATCCTATCAAAATCAAGCTACCTTAATGTTGATAGTACTTTACGAGTTGACGTGTAGAGAAGACTTGACATTTAATAAAGCTCTTGCTCACTGATGATACTACCATCTGAAAGATCCAATCCGAAAATGAGATTTGAGGACATTACTATTAATGAAAGGAGAGAGTTAAATCTTATTAAAGAGATGATTAGGTCGCTAGCCCAATAAGTTCAAACAACTCTTTCATTTTTCATTTAGTTACTATCACTTGCAAAATTATCTACAGTTTTCTTACCTTTGAGTTGATTTAGTTTCACATCAACTTATCTATGTTAGCACAATTTCAAAATTTTAACATGTAATGGAGCAGATTAATTTTTAAATTGGGTGTTACTTTCACCGATTTTCCATACTTGTAGTGACTTACATTTGCTGATTCATTCTTTCAGAAGATGATTCCCATAAAATTGAGTCGACCAGTGGAATATTAGAAAAATCATATACTAAAAAAGTGAACGAAGATAACAAAAGATAAACCTTGACGTCCTCTTTATCAAGTCTTTTCTTGTCATTAATAAAGTAAACCTAATTTCAACTTTGATAAGAGCCAATAAAGATAACCATTTTCTTCGTATGAACATACAAACAAACCATTTACCAAAAGCAAAGAAGTTATATAGAGTGCATAGATCTAACTTACCAAACATAAACTGAATATTGTGAGACTTAATCATCCGTTTCATTGGTAACATGGAAGCCTACATATATACATCAATGTCTAAATATAAGTCTTTCCTAATAAGGTTGGATTGAGAACTAATTACTTACTATAGTGATTATTTGCAGCATTTGGAAGTTGATGTAGTTGATAATCGTAACAGGCCACCTTTGCTTAGCTACGAGCAGTCCCCGTGAAAATTTATCATGTCGCTGTGCCCTGCATTCTCCTCATCATTAGTGTTAATCTTTTTATACTGTAATATTCACTCTACCTCAAAAGGTTATCAAATGCATCAGAAGGCTAATGACTTATTTCAACAGAATCTCTTTATCAGCTCAAGTTGGATTCATGCTAAAATGTGCGAAATAAAGCGACATAATCGGGATCAACTATACCTCGAGCATGAATGGTGTTGATTCCTGGACCTTTCAGTTCAGTCCCGTTGTCGCTCAGCAATGAAATCCCAGCTGATGTTATATGGAACGGGAAGGCTAAAGGAGGCGACATAGGAGATTTTGCCACCTTAATGATTCTCTGACCTGCAAAAAGCGTGAAACCAATCCCATGAACATACATTCTTGGTAGTTACTGAGACCTTACAAATGCTTTACAAAGCCTTGCCTGACTTGGCTTCAAGGACCAGTCGGATGGTTACAGCATGAGCCCAGTTAATCCCCAATGCAGCAACAAGGTGAGAATCATATGTCTTTGTGTTGTCTTTGAATTCATCTTTAACTTTAGCTGTTGCAGAGGAAATCTATGATTGTGGTGAATGGGAATTAACAAGGATCACAAAACCTTATAAAGATACTTCAGTTTCTGTTTATTGTACCTTGGAAAGAATACTGACTAGTTTCATCGCGGTTTTGAGATCTAACTTGATTAGTCACCACTATAGGAATCCGTGAAAATTCAGCAAGCGATCTGGAAATGTCAGAGATCAATTTTAATCAATCTAACAGATGAAGTATGGATGTGAAGCTACGTTACAAGCTTTGAGCTGACATGAGACTAACGTTCATACTTTAAGAAAGAGATATGCCAACCCAACTGAGGTTGTCTCTGAGCTCCTGGTTTGTTTTCGCTGAAAAGCAAAATACCTTGTTACTAAGGTCACCAAAGGAGCAAGAATGATATGACAATGATCAGCAAGGAAATAGAAATTAGACTAACCCTGAAAGAAGAGCTGTCATACTATCAATCACTAGAAGCTTTACTTGGTTTTGAAGAATTGAATTCTTGAGTTCTTGTATACTGCCAATTAGAAAGAAAGAATTTTATATACTAACAACGTTTCAGTGATGCACTTTCGTATTTCCTTTAAGTTTAACTAACACAATGATGAGCAAAATCTTACGGACCTTTCAGTAAAGTTAGCTAAAGATGTTGGACGCAAAACAAGGATTCTTCCAGCCATCTGCACTGCAAATAGTTATATGTAAGCAATCTGGAATATGAGAAGACTTAACCAAAGACATAAACACAAAGAATAAACCATATAGCTGTTCCACACACAACCTCTTGTGCCATTCCTTTAAGATGAAACACTTCCGGAAAGCTTTCCAGTCCCATCTCTATCACCCTGAAATATACATTCTCTGAGGACTATGCACATAAATATACCATGTGAGAAAAAACAAAAAAAAACAGTTTACCTTCTTGAACTAAACTTGGATTCCACATCTATGTATATCACACGACCATCTAATCCTCCATAAGCTACTGGAAACGAAGCTGATAACGCAAGTTTCATGCAAAACTGCGTAGCAGAGAAAACTTTTTACTGTATGCAAACACACCAAAGGTACCAACTTTCAACTTAACTATACAACAATGAGACATAATAAAATCTTCAATCTTCTAAGAAACTAACCTGTGATTTACCAATACCAGGAGGACCAACTAACTCAGTAAGAACACCAAAAGGTATCCCACCACACAAGGTATCATCTAACCCCTTCAAATGTGTAGGAAGATGACCTGATAAATGTTCGTTTTCGACCTTCTTCTCCAGTAAAGATCGAGCCTTTGAACACATTACATGAACAAAAAGTACTCTAGATTATAAAAGCATATCAATCATATAAAGCAAAAAAAAATAAAGAGCTTACAGATTGACATGGTGGAGAAGTAGCTTCACTGATGAATGAAATTGCTGATCTTATCTCTTTCATTCCAACATCTAACAGCTCCATTAGTTCAAATTCCGTCATTGATAATGCATCCTATATTCAATTACTATTATACCCAAATTTCGAAAACCTAAGACATGATTGAATCATCGGAGAATATAAAGAAAAACCTTGGCGGTGATGATGTTTCTTGCAGCGAAGATGTTTGAGATTTTGGTGTGAAGACCCATTTCTCCGATGAGTTTGTTTGCCATTTTTTGTTTTCGTCTCCGGCGTCGGAAATATTCTTTAGACGGTGAAGAGATTAGAGAAGCTTCTCTTTCTCTCTCCCGCCAAATTGAGAGTCCTTTCCTTACTAAACCATATTGGGCCTTAAAGAGATGATTAGGCCTGACCCGTTTTGTATTATCCATGACCCGGACCATATTTAAGATTCGTTTTGGGCCTTTTGGGTTTTGCCGTTTTGGCTATCAAAATAAATAATATTTTGGCGAAAAATTTAAAATGAATACCACATTCATAAAGTATATTTTTTTGTTTGTAAAATCGATTTTTTTTTTTTACAATTTTATGCCAAATAATGTTTACTAAAAATTATAATATATTATAGCTTTTGTTTCCTGACTATCCTTTATGTGAAAATTTGAAATAGTAAATAAAATTTGAGTGAATGGTAACGACATAAACTCAATTTTTGTTTGAATCTATGAATGCATTATAAAAAAATTTGATCGAATAGAAAAATATAAATCTTAATAATGTATAAACAATAAACGTTGATATCATTGTTGACCAAAAATAAAACGATACAAGCCAAAAGATATAAATAATTAAGTTGCGGATTCTGTTTATATTGTAATTTTTATTGAACTTATAATAATATTCCGAGGAACTAGCAAGTCTTTTTCAAAACATTGGATCCAGCTAAGCAGTGTATCTTTGTTAACTCTGGTTTAAATTTGATTTTGAGTAGTTTATATTTGTTTGATGTGCTTTGAACTTTTAAGATTTTCTTATTTGGTCAAGTATAAAAGAAGGAAAGTGGAAAAAGTGAAGGAACGTCACAAATAACGTGCATGATTAGTATTTGATAAACCAATGACATATTAATATCAGGATTAATCCACAGAAAGTTGAATAGACAAACAACTACAATAAAATTTAACATTTTAATTATAGTTGTTGAGTATATAAATAAATAAGATACTCTTTGTAGAGGTTTTAGTCCAACCATCAAAATAAAAACGCGTGAACTTTAAAAACCAACTCAGAATATGACAATGAAAGAGTTAACACAATCAATCTAATGGGAGCCTGACCATTGGATTGGGAGAAGCTATAGTGATTGATGAGCTTTGTAAGAGCTACGATTCGTCACATGGTTTCTTTTTGGCCATTGTGAACGTTTTAAAATTGTATTTCACTAATCGTACTTCTAGGTACATAAAAGTGTATACAACTAGGGAAACTCATTAAGCTATACAATCCAAAAGTCTGAGCTAGTGATAAATGGAAGGACGGTCTAATTAATGTGATTCATGTTTGGATGATTTGAAGTCATGAAAGCTCATAAAAAGCTTTAGAATGGGGTCATACCAATTCAATAAGGACGGTGGATGAAGTCTTTTTGACATTTTTGTTGGTCCACTTAATTATATTATATTGATGAATTCGTTATATGAGAGTGATACTTTACAACTACAATGAATTTCCTAGAATATTCATTCGGTAAAGTTATTAAAAATTCGAATATATAGGCCAAAAAACAAATTTGAGAGGTTAAAAATACTAAGAAAATGTTAATGGTTGTGGACATGACGAAAATGTGGCTCTTGATCTGAAATTCAAAATCTTTGTAGTAAAAATTGAATATGTCGCTTGTTTGGTTAATAAACTTCAAATGCTTATTTTTGTTTTTCTAAAAAATCTACAAAAATTGGATGCTGTTAAAATGATAAATCTAAATGCAATCTCAATGTAGAAAACATATTGTCTAATACTACACAAACTTGCGGTCCAAATGGTAAAACCATATACTATACTTTTAAACTACCAGATTAAAAGCAATTACATATTTAAACGTGTTTAAATCACTTTACGAAATACATTTTTCTCTATGGTAAGAGAAAACAAAAGAAATGTTTTCTTTCACCAAAGTCAACGACCGAACTTGCTCGAGACTTTCCTTTCTTCATCTAGAAACTAACTAAACTAAATTGTGAAACAACCCAAAAAGCTAAACTAAAATAAATTCACATTATCTGTAAAAAACTAAAAACACTTCATATTGTCACTAAATCTTACTACACATCTTTAGTGATGCAATTTTCATAACATTGAAGTTTGGATCATCTTAAATCTTAAATATATGAAACGTTATCATCCCTTAGACTAAGGTTCATGAGTTTCTAATTGGACTAGTCTATATATGCACCAACTCTATAGTTTATTAATGAAAATATAATGAACATTATATTTTGTTTTAATATGAAGACTCTCTTTTGTTTCCATTAGAGTTTGGCAATGGATTTTAAATAAGATGATTCCTTTTTGTTTTATTTCATTTATCACTTACCTTGATCTACTTCAACTTGTTTCGTGACTTTTAGGTGCATGACCCCAAGTATTCACACACACACACACGTATTCATAAGCTTCTTAGAACACCTCCAGTGGTGTTTCTTAAAGCATTCTTGAATATTCATGACAAAAGTACAAGGTATTATAAAATATTAATAAAATATAATATGTGCCCCTAGAAACCATTGACCCACCATGCATTCTGAATAAACACCGAACCTTACCACATTTCTGAGCAATTTTTCCACAGAAGACCAATTCCTAATCATGTTTAATAATTAATTAATTTGGATTTTGGAGCTATCTTTACTCTTTCTTTGCCTATAAATTAAACTCCATCTCTCTTCTTATCCTTCTACTTTTCTTTCCTCTTCTCAGCAAAAAAACATTTTTAGTAACATTTGTTCTAATAAGAAATTTGTCTCTTGCTTTAACAAGAAGCAAGACTAGCCTTATCTGTACCTTTCTTTCTGAATTAAAGAACCCTTTAAGATTCATATGATTTTCTTAATTCTTTTTTATATATGTAGATTTGTTTCTTAAACACTATATTTATGTTTTACAATAATTGTTTTATATGTTTTCAACTTCTTTGTAGATTTGCTTCTTACACACACTAATGTTTTATCTTTGCAGAGAAACTTGACATTTATGGAGTCTGTGAAGACCAAATCCTCCACCGCGAGGAGCGTTGAGCTACCGCCTCGCCGTGGAAAGGTGAAGCGAGAGATCTTTGGTTTCTTAGCCAATTCCATTGTTTCCGCCGCCGTGAAAGCTGGTGGATCGTTTAGGAGGAACGGCGGAGGTGGTGGTGGTGGCTCTTCTTCCTCAACCACCACTCCTCCAGGGAGTGGATACACCTCCGACCAGAACAACGAATCCACTTAAACAACAAACAGACATAAAGACATAATTATGAAAGTGCCACCACCATGGCACTCTTGAGAAGAAAGCTGAGTGGTTCTGTTCGTTTTTGAAAACAGAACGCTACTTTTTTCTCCAAGTCCGGTTCGGTTTTATGGTGGTTTGTTTTCTTATGTGTGGTACGACCCGGTTTAACTTCGTTTTTTTGTGGGTTAAACTGGGAATACGTAATGGTGTGATTAATTTGCTTTTGATTATGTTGTAAGCAAAAATATCTCCCTAATTTGTTGTTTCTACGTGTTTTTAAAGTGGAGTAATGATGTCCTCTGGGAGATATTTTTGATTTGGTTTGGGTTGGGTTTGGTTTGGATTTAATTATGTAATTTGTATGCTCTAAGTGTCTGTTTGAGTGTTTGTATCTTAAATGCAATGTATAATTAAGTGTGTTTGATTACTTTTATTAGCTTCTTTCTCTTTTTGAGTTGAGGAATTTTAGAAATAGTAAAATTACGTCAAAAAGTTATAATCCTTAATGAGTTAATGTTATTACAAGATTGATAAATGGTAAGACTATTAATTCTACTAAAGTAAATGATAATATTTAGCAAATAACAAAAAAGATACAGACCAAAAGTTTAGAATGAAATTTATGGATCAATTACGAGATCGGCACAATTAAATGTATGCCTTTGTTTAATTAGGTACTTTTTCATATGCTTATAGAAATAGGTACTTCTCTTTCTGTTTATGTTAGGCTTTTACCCTTTTGCATTTTTTCTTCATTTTTCCAGTACTTCTCTCAACGGTGATGACAATGAATTCCGTTGACAATAACGAACAATTTTTTGGTTTAGAATTAGTGATGAATTGGGGATTAATTGATTTGAATCGTTTTTAAGAGTAGAACCCTTGGGTTTCCTA
>Ga0041059_1002285_pt1 | contig 14489 bp, 14 predicted proteins | sample AraColnosormetaG_FD_56232 | JGI IMG/M metagenome (GOLD analysis project Ga0041059, IMG submission 56232) | Arabidopsis roots microbial communities from North Carolina, USA - Col MF nosort | ecosystem: Host-associated > Plants > Roots > Unclassified | place: USA: North Carolina | collected...
TAAAAAAAAAAAAAAAAAGAATGAGTAAGTTGAAATCAATGAAGATGTAGGTGAGAGGAGATGGTAGAGCCACGAAAGAAACACTATTTCAATTCTCCCCTCTCCAACAAAAGCCCCCATTCATTAAATGCCAACTTCCCTTTTATGACCGTTAATGCTCTCTGTAAGATGACAAATTACAAATAAGTCCTCAGAGTCATACTAGTCTAATTTTCGTTATATTTATAATACTCTTTCACGACTATGGACCCATGGAATTTAAATCTTAAATTGGTCCTACTTCCGTATATTTGTATTAAACTCTTAGTCTTTACTCTTTTTAAACCTTTGAAACTCTCTTAGACGGTACTTGGATCTTCATAAAAGTCGTCTATCTTTCGTCGAAATTGAGACCTATGTTATTAGATCTATATGCCCACTTTTTCTCTAGCTTTCTTTATTAGGTTTTTCATGTGTCTGGTTAGTAAGTGAGACTAGTAAATTGGATTTGTGAATGGTTCTTTTTGACTTTGCCAATGTCTAAGACTTAAGTGTTGTCAGATTTTGTTTCTCTAGATTAAGAGAAACACAAGGGTATGTGTCACATTTATTATCACCAACAAAGCATTGATTTTTTTTTTTTTAGATTTGAAAACTTCAAAAATAATAGCAATGTATTACAATTCTGACATGAACTAGTCATAGGTTTACTTCTTCTACTATCTGTCATTTTTTGATGTGTACACCCAAAAATTCTCATAAGAAAAAAAGAGATACACATTAGACTATCCAAAGAAAAAGAAAACACACGACATTGTTCTCTTCTAATCTCCTAAATATAAAAACGAATATTTCTTCCTTTAATATACAATCACAAAACATTATAATATACTGTAATGAATAACCAAAAAAAAAGTAAATTCACTCTTTATCTGTTGGTATAGTAAAGCCACACCATATGAATCTTGTGAAGGGTATTTTAGGTAATTTCACAAAGAACGGTCAGATTTTGACCTCAACCAAAAAAATCAACGGCGGTGATCAACTCTACCTAAATCCACAAGCTTCTTAGACCGGTTACCGCAAAAAGACGCCGCCGTTGATAGGTGAGGCTTCGCCGGAGATTTCAATTCACCGGAATATCCAAAATCCGGCGGAAATTTCGCTTTCCAGTTAGAAGAACAGTTAGGTTTAGCTCTCACTAATGGACTTAAGCAAAAAGCCATCCCTGATACACTTCTACCAATCCCAATCGTCGCCGTCTTTTTCCTTCCCGGAGTTCCCATCACCGGCGTTCTTCTTAATCTCCCTGGAGATTCCTCAACTGATTCATCGTTCGTCGTTGAATCTCCCGCCGGCGACATTCCTCTACAATATCTCTGTCTAGGTCGATTTTGATTATGATGATGATGATCGGATTCGGAAGCGATCAAATCTTCGATGTAGCAAGTATTGGTGGTTGATTGTTTCTTCGATCGAACTGATATAACCTTCGAAAACCATGACCGTGAAGTCGTCGCCGACGACGGTTGAGAAAAAACCGTGGAGGCGTCGCATGAATCGCGACGCGAATCGTAATCGTCAGATCTCGTTCTGAAGAAGCTAGAGAATCTAGATAAACCGCTTTTTTTCTTCTTAAACGATCTGTCTGATTCGAAGACTTTTTCCGATGACGATGATTGAACAACCACTTGCGGCGTTGCGAAGAATCGGTTATTAGAAGAAGCTACGGAGTCTCTTCCTCCAGCTCCGGTTCCGGTTCCGGCGTCGGATTTTCTAGGAGCAACGTAAGGAGAAACAGAACGAGGAAAAAGCAGAGGAGGTGGAGAAATACGAGAATGACGATGATCGTTATCGTCGTTTTCAGACGCGGCGGTTGAAACGGCGAGAGTAAAGAGTCGTTCACGGAGACAAGAAGCACAAACGCCGATACTGCTACTGAAATCTACTGTGTGTCTCTTACACCTCATCGGAAAAAAAACAAAACAAAACAGTTCGAGAAACTTCGATTTCAGAGATCTGAGGAATAGAAAAGATATATTTGTCTTCTTCTGGCTCTGAGATTTTCTCTTTTTGAGAGAGAGAGAGAGAGGATCTAATGAGAAGAGAATCGCCGGAGTAAATGGAAATTTTCTGATTTGTGTTTTCTTTAAGAAGAAAAATAGAAAGTAGTATTTTTTCAGGTAATAAAGGCTTGACACGTTAGCCTTTGTTTGGTTTATAAAGCATTGTTTTTGCAATTAAGATGACGATGATTAATACTTATGGTTAAAGGATAATTATCCCATTCGCTTAATTAACGTCCTAAACGTCACTATTCCTTTTCTTCTTTTTGGGTGTGCTTGTAGTGGGGAGATGAACATTTCATTGTTTTCATAATTCGTATTGTCGTTGACATTGCTTTTTTTATCATTGTCAAAACAAACATCACTTCATCACACAATGGGTTATGTAATGATTAGTTATTACTTCATCTCTATTGGGTTGTGTAATGATTTTAGTTATTACTTTATAAAAGAAAAAAATGTTAAAAGTAAACGTCCTCTTAATTTGACTCATTAAAACTGTTTTAGACTAACCGTCCTTGCTAAGGACATCGTATGTCAACGTTCTTCCTTGAAATTCTGTGGAAAAATACCTAATAAGTTCTTGGTGGTTTCCTTTTGTTTTGTATAAGAACACGTTTAAAGTTTGTACATATATGATTGTTATTAAGTGTAGGTCTAATTTGTGATACTATTGAAGTCTTCTATGTGCGTTTGATGATATCCTGAATAATAATTGTATGATCAAGAATTCAAAGATACTGTATGAATTCAATTCTAGATACACATGGAAACTAATCCACTTTCTTTGTATTATTTGAAACACAATCATGAAATAAAATTGTAGTTGTGATTGCGGACGACGAATGCAGCGAGGTGGTCCTATGGAAAAGTAAGGTCTCTGAGCGTCGTTTATTGGGTCTCCGATTTCTTCGCCGTCAAGTATATCGTACCATAGGAGAGGTGGTGAAGTTCTCGACCTCTTTTTCGCACACTACCACATTGTGTTTTCTCAACTTTACGTGATTGTGCTTATTCCTTATCTTTTAACTTGCCGAGCTTCCAAACAACACTCATTCACCATCATACATCATATTATATATTCCGAATCAAAACTCTTAACCTTTTAAAAAATTGTAGTGAACGGATTCTTCCATTTTAGATGGTTCAAACTCTGTTCGACACTCTTGTTCGTCCATTTCTTCTTGGGTTAGCCACGTTACCTTTGACCCTTCACACATCAGGGCTTATACTGAATTTAAAAGCCCTTTTCTTTTTTAATAATGGCCATATTCTCTATTATTGGGCCTTAAATATCCTTAACTATGAAAGGGTATTTAATATGAATAATATATAATTTTTTCATATATATATAACAACATGACTAAGATCAAGGTAGTTTCGAACTTTGAAATTGAAAACATTTAAACTTTAAAACCCTTACCAAGATATTGAAATTTGAGTTATATATGGGTTTGAATAACCAGTGGTGAAAGAGATTTTTTCATAAGTAAATTAAATGCTTAAAGACGTTAATGGTAAATTTTAGGAAAAGAAAAGAAGAAGACGTTAATGGTAACAAATCAAGTCAATTTAAAAGTTTTACTTATAATAATAAATGGATAATGCCAAAAAAATAAAAATAAATTAAAATTGGACTGGTTTTGGTTAATCATATTGAAAACGCCCGCTCTCTGTTTTTTCTCGTTTCTCCTCCCTTCGTTCTCGGGTCCATCTGCGTTCGTATCAAGTCCTTGCACTCTTCTTCTTCGTATCTGGATTGTTTCGAAGTTCTCTAACGAACGACAATGGAGAGTTTGATCGTGTTGATTAATACGATACAAAGAGCATGCACCGTAGTCGGCGATCATGGCGGCGATAGCAACGCTCTATCTTCTCTATGGGAAGCTCTTCCTTCCGTCGCCGTCGTTGGTGGCCAGGTTTTGTCTCAATCAGATAACTCTAACATAGTTTTTTCTCTTAAGCTTGTCTTTTAAGGGTTTTGTTCTTCTTCTTCTTAATGAGTGTAGAGTTCTGGTAAATCTTCGGTTCTAGAGAGTATCGTCGGGAGAGATTTTCTTCCCAGAGGATCCGGTTTGTGATCAAAACCAAAGCTTTCAATTTTTTTCGTAACTAATTTGTGATTGATTGTTAAAACAATGGAAGGAGAATCTGATTTTTGTAGGTATTGTTACGAGACGGCCTTTGGTTTTACAACTTCATAAGACTGAAAATGGAACAGAGGATAACGCAGAGTTTCTCCACCTTACCAATAAAAAATTCACCAATTTCTGTATGTAAACAAACTTATATATGAATGTGTCTTTTTGGCTGTAGTGAGTCAATCATATTGAAATGGAATTTGTGTCCCAGCTTTGGTTAGAAAGGAGATTGAGGATGAGACTGATAGAATCACTGGGAAGAACAAACAGATTTCTTCAATTCCTATTCACCTCAGTATTTTCTCTCCCAATGGTAAGCTATTAATCGTTTCTAGGATTCTCTTGTTTATAAGTCTTTTATCCAAACTAACATTAGTTTTTATTTCTTTTGGAATCAGTTGTGAATCTTACTCTCATTGATTTACCTGGTTTGACTAAAGTTGCTGTTGGTATGTGTTGCTTGACTCTAACTTCGTTTGGGTCTCCTTTGGTTCGTTACTTGTTAACATTGTCAATTTGTATTCAGAAGGACAGCCAGAAACTATTGTTGAGGATATCGAATCCATGGTTCGCTCATACGTCGAAAAGGTGACGAGTATAGTATTGCTAGTTCTACACTTTTCGTGGTTTGGTGATGCTGTGGTATTAATATGTTCCAGTCACTTTTTCTTGTAGTTTGATAGTTAACTTATGTTTTTTTGTTCACAGCCTAACTGTCTTATACTGGCAATATCTCCTGCTAATCAAGACATAGCTACATCCGACGCGATGAAGCTCGCGAAAGAAGTGGATCCAATAGGTTTGTTTTGTTCTGTTTTACAGCAAATGAATTGGGAAAAAACTTCCTCTTCTCTCTCCCTAAAACAATGATATGGGTTTCTGACTTTTTCACTATCTTAGGTGATAGAACGTTTGGAGTTTTGACAAAGTTAGACTTAATGGACAAGGGAACTAATGCATTGGACGTAAGTGTCCTCCTTAATTCTCTTGTCGAAAGTAGTTTTTTAAGAATTTAGATGCCTCATGAAGATCTTGAGTGTTACATATTGACTTTGATTGAATCTTTTCCTCGTTAAGGTTATCAACGGAAGATCTTACAAGCTGAAATATCCTTGGGTTGGGATAGTGAACCGTTCACAAGCCGACATTAATAAGAATGTCGACATGATGGTTGCAAGAAGGAAAGAGCGAGAGTACTTTGAAACCAGTCCTGACTATGGTCACTTAGCCACAAGAATGGGCTCAGAATATCTTGCAAAGCTCCTCTCTAAGGTTTTTTTACTCAAAACCAAACACTTACACACATAAATGAGAATTTGGTCGTTCTGTTTTTAAGTTATGTGGTCTTTCATTTTCCAGCTCTTAGAATCTGTTATAAGGTCACGTATTCCAAGTATCCTATCCTTGATAAACAACAACATCGAGGAACTCGAAAGAGAGTTAGACCAATTGGGCAGGCCTATCGCTATTGATGCTGGAGTAAGTACATATATACACTTTAAGAAGTGATAGGAACTGTATATATTTCTCTGGTAAGCTAAAATCTTGTTGGTCTCCTCAGGCTCAACTATACACTATCTTGGGAATGTGTAGAGCATTCGAAAAGATATTCAAAGAGCATTTGGATGGCGGGTAAGAAAAACACAACTATCGAACCAAAATTTTATTGGCTTTCTTGTCATGGTGGATAAACTCTTGCTTAACTTTGATTGGTAAAATAATCTTAGGCGTCCCGGAGGTGCACGGATCTATGGAATCTTTGACTACAATCTTCCAACAGCCATAAAAAAACTTCCATTTGATCGTCATCTTTCATTGCAAAGTGTTAAGAGAATTGTCTCAGAATCTGATGGCTATCAACCTCACTTGATAGCACCAGAATTAGGTTATCGTCGTCTTATTGAAGGATCCCTAAATCATTTTAGAGGTCCAGCTGAAGCTTCTGTGAATGCTGTAAGCTCCTTTTTCTCACTTCACTCTTTCATCGGTATCTATATAATAAGACCGTAACGACTGTGATTGTAACAGATTCACCTTATCTTAAAAGAGCTTGTAAGGAAAGCAATCGCAGAAACTGAGGTGAGATTTATTCGTTTATTTAGATATAAGTAAATGAAAAATGCCTATTGATTTCTTGATGTGCAAACAATTCAGGAGCTAAAACGTTTCCCTTCACTACAAATTGAGTTAGTTGCTGCAGCAAACTCATCATTAGACAAGTTTCGTGAAGAAAGCATGAAGTCAGTTCTTAGATTAGTCGACATGGAATCTTCATATCTAACGGTTGACTTCTTTCGCAAGCTTCATGTAGAAAGCCAAAACATGTCTCTTTCTTCACCAACATCAGCAATAGACCAATACGGTGATGGGCATTTCAGAAAGATAGCTTCAAATGTAGCTGCTTATATCAAGATGGTTGCAGAGACACTTGTTAACACTATTCCTAAGGCTGTTGTTCATTGCCAAGTCAGACAAGCGAAACTCTCTTTGCTTAATTACTTCTATGCACAGATTAGTCAGAGTCAGGTTTGTTGTCTCTTACATTCGTTTATCCAGTTCGGTTAACTAGCTAAGTTTGGTTTTAGTTCCGGTTTAAGGATTTGGGTTTGGTTCTTTTTAGCAGGGGAAACGATTGGGACAGTTGCTAGATGAGAACCCGGCATTGATGGAAAGGAGAATGCAATGTGCAAAGAGGCTCGAGCTATACAAGAAGGCTAGAGATGAGATTGATGCAGCGGTTTGGGTTCGATGAACGAAGCCGGTTTGATTTTATTGGTTGACATATTAAACCTTTTAAGTTGATAAACAGACAACTATTGTAGTACTTGTGGTTATCTCCGGTATAATCGTTGCTATTTCTTGCACACACAAAATTAACTTAAGTTTTTTACTTGGTAATAAAATTTCCTTTTCTTTGACCCATTAACTTGGGCCTTTGTGCCCAGATAAGAGAATTAAAACTTACGCGCCTAAAATGGCTAAAATAAGGCGCGAAACCTGAAGAGCCCTAGCTCGAAGGTTCCTTCTCTTATCCTCAACCTCGCGATTCGTTATTCGGACCCTACCCAGACGATTCGTTATTCGCATCAGGTTTGATTCATTTGTCTTTGTCTAATTGATTTGAATTTTCGGAAACATTTCTTGACTTCTCTGCTTAATCGTCGCTTACTTACCCGTGACATTTGATTTCTAGTAATGGAAGAAATTGGAGGAGCTGAAGCAGTGATAAATCTCAAATCTGGATATTCGCTACCAATTTCTTATCACCCATGTTTTGGGCCTCACGAGGATCTACTTCTTCTTGAAGCTGATGACAAACTCGTCTCTGATATCTTTCATCAAAGGTACGATTTTGAAGCTTTTGGGTTTGTTTTGATTTTTCATTTGTGTCTTAGGGTTTCTTAATTTAGTATCCATTCTCTTTAGGGTAACATTGAGAGGACTTCCTGATGAAGATGCTGTTCTTTGCACCAAGTCTAAGACTTATGCTATCAAATTTGTTGGTAATTCTAATTCCATGTTCCTTATTCCTCCTTCAATTTTTCCTGGAGATGCACAAGTTTCTGATACCAACAACAATGTATCGGTTCTCAAAATCGCTCCTGGTAATATGGAACTTGTTGAGGCTTCTCCTAGGCTTGATAAACTTAAGCAGATTCTCTTGGCAAATCCTTTTGGTGCTGGTGAAGTTGAAGCTATGATGGATGTTGATAATGATGACTTAGACCATAGTGGGAAGAAAGATCTAGCGTTGTACACTTGGAGCGATTTGGTTAACACGGTTCAAGCGAGTGATGAGGAGTTACGCAATGGCTTGCAGAGTCTTTCTGCTATTGAGATTGATGGTTTCTGGAGGGTTATAGATGAGAATTACCTAGACGTGATTCTGAGAATGCTTCTTCATAACTGTGTATTGAAAGATTGGTCATTTGATGATCTTGATGAAGATGAAGTTGTGAATGCTTTGGTAGCTGATGAGTTTCCTAGTCAACTAGCGAGTCACTGCTTGCGTGTGTTTGGCTCTAAAGTTAATGAAACTGATAAGTGGAAGTTGGAACCGAGGCTTGTGTGTTTGCACTTTGCTAGACAGATACTGAGAGAAGAAAAGATGAGACTAGAGAGTTTCATGGAAGAGTGGAAGAAGAAGATACCAGATGGGATGGAAGAAAGATTCGAGATGCTTGAAGGAGAGGTTTTAACAGAGAAAATCGGGATCGAGACACGGGTCTATACGTTTAGTGTGCGCTCTCTGCCTTCAACTCCAGAAGAAAGGTTTTCAGTACTCTTTAAACATAGATCAAAATGGGAATGGAAAGACTTAGAGCCTTACCTAAGGTAATTGAACAAATCTTGTGTTGACAGATTCCATAAGAAGTTGTGTTATTCCATTTATGAATTGATTTGGGTTTTTGTGTTATTTGCAGGGATCTTCATGTTCCTAGACTATCTATGGAAGGGTTACTTCTGAAATACACACGCAGAGCACAACCTAAAGCTGATGCACCACCTGTCTTTAGTGCAAGATAAGATAGTTTCTCTATTTCTAAAACCTTCGGTTTCTTTGTTTTGTGTTATTTGATATTTTAGAAGTGAAATTACAGGTCACAGATCATCCAGTTTCTTAACTAATTGGTTAAAACTATATTTATTGGCTGGGCCCAAAATTGAAGAGAATAGGCCCTGGATCTGGTTGTCTTGTTAGGCCTAGTCTTTGTCATGTCTAGTAATTATACAGTACAACGTTAAATAAATGAAAAACATGTTACTTGTTTTGTGCAGAGCAAGAGACTTTGGTTTTGTTACTTTGTTTGATTGAGTGTAGTCGAAAATTGGATTACGTTAACTCTATTTGTTTTATTTTGGTTCGCACCAACTCTTAATTAATAAACTAAGTTAATTTTGACTAATCCCAAAAATTCAAAGTAGCCAATCTCAAATTTTCTCTCTATTTTAACATTGTTTAATATACTACTTACTAGCATACATGTAGTCTCGAGAATTCGAATGTAGACCACTAGTGGAAATTGTTAATGATTACTATATACTAGCAAAGTCAAATTTTAGGAAGAATTTTGATCAAAATTGACGGTTAATAAGTCGGAAGTTGGATTAGTTATTAGTAGTAAGTTGCTTCGAAACTACAAACAAACTACTGTACATCTAATCATCACCGTTCAATTAATCCAAATTCTCCCACGTGATTAAATCATGACCGTCGATGTCATCAAGATAAAACCTTATATATAGACACTACACAAAGCAGAGCATTGTTACTTGTGCCATAGTCTCCAAACATTTTCTCGAGAATGTTTATTGAAACTGTGATTAGATTCTCTCAGATCATCGCCGAATCCGTCATCATCGCCTCCGTCGTCGTCTTGACTCTCCGTCTCTTCTTCAGATTCGCTTGTTTCCTCGCGAGCCGTTCTTGGCGTCGTTACCGTACATTCACGGTCCAACATCGCCGGAGATGGAGAAAAACCGCGGCGGAGGAAAAACATTCATCACCGTATTGTACGATTTGTCTCGAAGATGCGGCGGAGGGAGAGAAGATGAGGCGGATAACGGCGTGCAGTCACTGTTTCCACGTCGATTGCATCGATCCGTGGTTGATGAAGAAGTCCACGTGTCCATTGTGCAGAGCTGAGATACCGCCGGTGCCGCCGGGAAATCCTCTGGTGGCGCTTTTTGTTCCTCCCGGCGTGATTGAGATGTTCACCAAAGGAATCATCCCCGACGCGTAGGCTTTTTAGCTTCTCTTTCGTCATCACAAACATTTAATTCTGTTATTAATTTAAGATTAAGAAACGAGTTTATTAATTTCTTAGAATTTAGACGATTTTTAGTCTCGTAAAAGTAATCAATGTATTCATTCTTTTTTTCGTTCAAACTAAAAAAGTATTCATTTATTTCATTATTCTTGTTAGTTACTCTCTCGGAGAAAAAAATATTCCATTGATTACTGTATAATTCGCAAAATGATAACGACGTGAAATTCGGATTGAAGTCCAATTATGTTGGTGAGCAAAAAAAAATACAAACACACCATGTTATGCTGTGGAGAATCATATACATTCAACATTACCTCATTCACAAAAATTCGTCACCGAATAAAGTTAGAAAATGACAGTATTAATTAGTTTCTAATTTCTTTTTTCCTAATAGAGACAGGGGCCGGTCTAAATGACGAAATTAAAAAAAATAAAAAAAATTGTCAATAATAACTCTAAATGAAATTTAGCAAACAAATTTTAAATTTTAGTTATTATCAATCAAATTGTTTTTTTTAAGTTTTTTATACGTTAAAAGAATCTAAGTACACTCCTACGATACTTATAGAAAATTTCTTACCCACTATATCTAATCAACCACCCAATAAAGTTGCTCTTTGCCTCCAACAAGTGGGTATAGTCTATATAATGATGCTTTTACGAAACTAATAAAACAAAACAAAGGAGATATGTTTTATTGGTTAACTACTAAATTTAATTGCAAAACCCCTTTAGAAGCGATATCGACAGAATAATTTATGACAAAGTTAACGGCCAAAAAAATCCGCCTAAGTGTGTGATGGAAGAAAAGAACAAGTAGAAAAATGAGGGAACAAAATTCTGATATCATAAAAGGACATCACAAATATCGTTGATCTGATCTCCATAGAGCAGAGTAGTGATTAGCCCTTGTCAATTAGATTCGTATACTGTAGGGCTTCAAAACATAGCCATTTGGTCCAAGATTCTTGTAAATAAATGAAAACAGTGTTAAGAAACCTCCCGAATTTTTCTCATCAAATTGTGTCCACTATGCAACGGGTGTATGAACACAGTCTGGATCATTCAAGATGAGCGTGATCCATTCGAGAAAGTTTTCTTTTGGAACGTGAATTCAGTAGCACATACATAAAATTCCAATTACATGTCACACAGTCTCACAGATCATCATCCAATTTCTTGCCTAGTTGCATAAAAGTCAAAACTGGCTGGGCCCAAAAATTGAAGAGACTTTGGGGCCTGGTTTTGGTTATCTTCAGTAGGCCTAGTCTTTGTCATAGTTTATACAGTACAACGTTGTATAAATGAAAAACATGTTATTTGTTTTGTACAGAGCACGAGACTTTGGTTTTGTTACTCTGTTTGAATAATTGAATGTAGCAGTAGAAAACTGGACTACGTTATTGTTAACTGCACAGTAAAACTTCTGGAAAAGTAATGACTAATTCATTTTTTGATGTTTTATTTGTATTTGTTTTATTATTGTTCATAGGGAGAGATTGTTGTACCAACTATTAATTGTAAACGAGCTTTACAAATTAATAAACTAATTTAATTTTTAACTTTACAAATCCAGACAAAGCGAATAATGTCGACAATTAGTGTTGTTTCATATACTAGCATACGTGTAGTCTCGAGAATTCGAATCTAGACCAACATTTTGGAAATAATTAATGACTAGTAGTATACAAAGTCAAATTTAAAAAAATGTTTTTAAATTTTTTAAAAAATTGAAAAAATAAAATAAAATGTTATTTAGTGCTTTTAGGAGGAAGATCCAATATCTTTCATGTCTCTGCAAAAACATTTTCCTACTTTTAAAGACATCACACTTAACTAATAAATAATTCAAAATTAAAATAATATTAACTTTTATAATAAACTATTGTAAAGACATCTCTAAAAAGGTCATAAATGAAGATGCTCTTAGAGCAACCCCAACCTTGTATCTTAGCTAATTCTTAGCTAGTTCTTAGATATAAAAGTGATTAAATTTAATAAAACCAACAAACCTTAGCTAAGATAAACATCTTAACTAAGATGTTTTCTTAAAACTAAGAAAAGTATAGGTGTTGTGTTTTAATTGGGTAGAAAAAAAAGAATAAAAAGAGGACATAATTTGAATGTTGTTTTTTAAGAAACCAATAGTTCTTAACCATTGGAGTAAAAATTAGTTAAACTTTTTCTAACTTTTCTTAACTTAGTAAAAGCAACATTTTAATTTATAATAAGGTTAAAATTCAAAATTAAGAACCAATTGGTTCTAAACCAGTGGGGTCGCTCTTAGTATATGTTAATATATGTGTTTCCAAACTACAAACAAATATTAACCAGCTTCGTTAGTTCTGCCATAATAATCTCCAAACATTTTCTCGATAAAATAGATTATTAATTTTCTCGAGAATGTTTGTTGAAACTGTGATTCAACTCTCTCAGTTCATTGCCGAATCCGTCATTATCGTCTCTGTAGCCGTCTTCACTCTCCGTCTCTTCTATAGATTCGCTTGTTTCCTCGCGAGCCGTTCTTGGCGTCGTTACCGTACATTCACGGTCCATCATCGCCGGAGATGGAGAAAAACCACAGCCGAGGAAAAACATTCATCACCGTATTGTACGATTTGTCTCGAAAATGCGACGGAGGGAGAAAAGATGAGGCGGATAGCAGCATGCAGTCACTGTTTCCACGTCGATTGCATTGATCCGTGGTTGGAGAAGAAGTCCATGTGTCCTTTGTGTAGAGCTGAGATCCCGCCGGTCCCGCCGGGAAATCCTCTGCGCGCGCTTTTTATTCCTCCCGGCGTGATTGAGATGTTCACCAAAGGAATCGACTCCGACGCGTAGGAGTACTGCTTCTCTTTCGTCATCTCAAACTTTTTAGACAAAATATTAATCCGTTGAATTAATATTTGTTTATCAAAAATAATATTTACTGTACGTATAATTCGCCGAATGATAAAGAGTTTACACAACATAAAAATTAGATAAAACTCTAATATGTTGGTGACCAGAAAAATATTCGACATGACGACATAGTTATGCATTAATGGAGAATCATATACTGTATATTCGACATTATACGTCACCTACAAACTTTCGTTAGTGTTAGAAAATGACAGTATTAATTAGTGTTTATAAAACTTTTTATGAGATGCAAGTACACTCCTAGGATTTGTTTTTTCTTCACTAATTTAGAAAATTTCTTACCCACTCTACCACCCAATAAAATTGTTCTGTGTCGAACAAGTGGTTTTAGTCTATAAAATGACGGATGGTTTGACCAAAATAATATAACAAAGCAAAAAAAATAAAGCTAGATTAAAAAATAATTTATGACTTAACGGCCAACGAATCCGTCAAAGTATTGGCACTACGTGTGGCGGAATAAAAGAATTATAACTATAAGAAAACAAATTTCTGATCCTAAATATTCTTGATTTGTCATCCGTAGAGGAGAGTAGCGATTAGCACTAGTCAGATCAGTCAGACTCTACGTGAATGAAACGATACCTTTTGTTTGATCATTATTGCAGTCATTGCTTCTTCACCTATTTGCATAGAAGCGAAAAAATATTTGGTCCGCGATTCTTGTAATATGGTCAAAACAATTTTAAAAGATCTCCGGATTTAATTTTCTCATCAAGATATATACGTATCCACTATGCAACGGGTGTGACCAGAAGCTGAGAAGACACATGGGTTACGTTAAAACGAAATACTAAATGAACAAAACCATGATGGGCCCATTCATGATGAGGTTGATCCATTTGAGAATTGGTTCTCTCTTGGAACTTGAATCAAGTAACACTTCCATACTTGTGAGTCTATGAATATTTAGATCTTTTGACATTGGGATTGTATTTATTGATTATGCAATTGCAAGGAAATGTACGCTCTCGCACTCAAATTTTTTTTAACTGGGGCAATAATTAATTTAAGACCCAACATTACAGTTAGATTGGAAATTAAATAAAAACTATATGGGTTTGAGTCAACGACTTCTTAACACAAATCACTAAACTAATTAGAGAAAGCTACACTATATGCATTACGATTCTTATTAGTTATTAATCAGTCTCTTTGCCATAAAATAAGGAGAACAAACCAGAAAGTTAATTAATAAATAATATATAAGTTGTAGTAACTGTACTTTTTTCGGGGAATTCATTGAAACTTTCAAATGTGTTGCCTATTCCATGAAGATTTAGTACGTTGATCGTTAAAGTAATCCTATTATTCAGAATATAATCAGGAAAATATTTATTTCCGCTCATGGTCATGGATCACGATATTTTCTGGCACCGTCATTGATTATTACTTACTAAGATAGATACATCCTCTATATAGCGAATAAGAGGATCACAATTATTTTTTCTGGTACCGCTCATTGATTATATGCATGGTCTTTATACTGAAAAAGGGATCACGTACCAATTATATAGATACGTAAATATAAGGAAGTATATATATATATATATATTGATTACATATGTAGATACGAATATGCTATATATATATATATATACATATATGTA
>Ga0041059_1002286_pt1 | contig 14487 bp, 13 predicted proteins | sample AraColnosormetaG_FD_56232 | JGI IMG/M metagenome (GOLD analysis project Ga0041059, IMG submission 56232) | Arabidopsis roots microbial communities from North Carolina, USA - Col MF nosort | ecosystem: Host-associated > Plants > Roots > Unclassified | place: USA: North Carolina | collected...
CTTGGTGCTGTTTTTTTTTTTTGTTTTTTTTCAGACTAATAATGTAATATCAATGTACATATTAAATAGATTATAAGCAATTAAAGTATACCGTATACTAATTATAACTTTTGTTTGTTCTTGTTTCACAGCTGTTATTATCACTTGTCGTTACTCAGTTATATCTNTATAATAAGGAACCTTACATAGATTTTGAAATTTCTTGGCTTTCCTATCAACTATAATACTTTTGATGCAAGTTGCGAGACGAACTTTAAAAAATCGGATTTTTGGTCATTCTTAATACCATAAAGTTGCAAGTTGGTAATTGTTTAGCCACTCTGACACTAAACATATCACTCCTTTTTGGATGGGTTTTCTATTTTGGCGAAATCAATCCGTGTCTCACCAATTGTTAGGTTTGGAAAAAAATTCTATTGGCTAAAAGCCTAAAAGGCTAAAACTCTTGAAAATTTCATCGCTTAGTGATTTTTTTTATGCTACTTGTAGTACAAGTTGCAGAGACGAACGTATAAATATGGTTTTAGGTTAATTAGTTAAAGTTGGTCGCCGACCAAACAAGAATAAGTTATGTTGGTCATTTGTTTATATGGGAGCTGCTTGTTAATTAATTTAACTTTTGGTTTTCTCTAACATTGATTAGCAGTAAATAAATGGATGAAGAAGAAGATGCAGGTAGATAGATGACAACAAAATTAGTAAAGAAATGGATGATGGAAACCCTCGATGTTCTATTTTATTCATTGTTAATTAAGACAGCCTAGCTGCTTTGGTCTAATTATTAGATAACCTTGTACTATATCTTAACTAATAACTAGTAAACTAGTTAATATTTGTCATCTTTAATAATTAGGTTAACCCACTTGCTATAGGTCATGGCTTTGCGATTCATATATTTTGATCCAAGTCGCAGAAGCCAACAATATAAAAAGCAGAATTTGTAGTCACTTGATTATTTAAATCGCAAGTTGGTTATTGGTTATTAATATAGTTTTTTTTAATCAACATGTATTATTCCACTTCACAAGATGGTATCATGACGAAAGCATTATTAAAAAAAAAATGGATGAAGAAGAAGAGCATAATATTTAGAGATGGAGATAGATCATGAACTTTTAATCCCACATTTAATGATGGAGGAACCAACTGTGAAAGAAGAAGACATAATTCACAACCAAACCAGTACTAAAGAAATGTATGATGCAGAAAAACCAAGATGCCTTCTGTCTCATCCAGCTGACTCTCCTCACAACCTGTCCGTTGGATGCGATCCCAAACTTCCGCTTGGCTGCTTTACGTGCGGCGGAAAAACAACTGTGCGGCGGCAAGATTATCTCCACTTCCACTGCACCACCTGCGACGTAAAGTTCCACGAAGGTTGTCAAACGCGTCCGAGAAGGATAACACATCCTTATCACCTCCAACACCCTCTCACTCTCTTCTATCGAAACCCTGAAACCGGAATTATATCCAACATCATCCCCTACTCCAGCCCTTACGAATCCGACACATCTGATCCAGAATCCAACTCATCTGGTGAAGGGAAGTCTGAACTTGTCGATATTATTCCGTCCAAATCCGATATCATTTTTGACAAGTGCACTTGGTGTGGAAAAGATTTCAAAGGTGATGTTTGGTTCTACCGTTGTTTGATATGTGGCTTTTGTTTGGATCTCTCTTGTGCCTTAACTCTTCCACCTCTTACTATTGCAAATCCGAAAAGCCATCATCACTCACTCCTCTTCTTACCTCGGCCTTTATTAGTTCCATGTGATGCTTGTGGGTTGGTCAACGCGTTGGAACCAAGTTATGCTTGTTTTCAATGTAATTACATGATCCATCAGAATTGCATAGATCTACCTCGAGTCATAAAGATCACGCGTCACCATCACCGTCTTTCTTTTACTCCTTTCGGGCCACCTCTGATTTCTTTATGCCGGGTTTGCTACAAAGAGGTTGATATCAAGTATGGGCAATATTCTTGCCAGCACGAAGATTGTTCTTATGTAGCTCATTCTAAATGTGCAACACATAAAAATGTTTGGGATGGGACGGAACTCGAGTGGGAAACAGAAGAGTCCGATGAAAATGAAGATATTGCGCCATTCAAGGTGGTCGGTGAAGATTTGATAAAGCATTTTTGTCATAAACATCACCTACGGCTCAAGAAGCACGATGGTTTTCGAGAAGCAGAGAAGCAATGTAGAGCGTGTGTATTTCCAATCGTCTCTCATCAATTCTATCATTGCAAGATATGCAATTACTCTCTCCACGAGGTATGTGCTGGTCTTCCTCGAAAACTTGATCATGCATTGCACAAACACCGTCTTGTCCTAGACCCATCTCCGCTACATGACTACAGAAACATGCATTGTTCAACTTGTTCGCGAGCGTTCACGGGTTTCAGATACAAATGCTCAGAAAAGATTTGCCAAGACCGCACAAATCTCAATATAGATGTTAGCTGCATTTTGGTTCCCGAGTATTTCACACATAAAAGTCATGAACATCCCGTTGTCATCTCCACATCCTATAGCGACACAGATGAGATCCTCTGTAATGCTTGTCAGGGGACATGTTGGCAACCTCATATAAAGTGTACTAAATGCGATTTTGCTATGTGTTATACATGTGCTACCATTCCAAACGAAGTACACTACAAATTCGATGAGCATCCTCTTACATTATGCCACGGAGAAAGCAGAAAGAGCAAGTACTGGTGCGAAGTGTGTGAGAAAAAACTAGATACAACAAAATGGTTCTACACATGCAACAAATGCTGCACTACTGTCCACCGTGAATGCTTATTCGGGTCAACTGTTTATATGCAGCCTGGTTCCAGATTCAACTACGTATACGGAACGGTGGAAGTTTTCCGCAACAGTCATAACAGTCGACTGGTTTGTCGTAAATGTTTTCATTCGTGCACAGATTCCGTCTACTTCAGAGGCTACAAGTCCCAACAGACGTTTATTTCATACAAAGGCTACGAGCAGCATGAGATGGCTATTTGTTCTTTGACCTGTTTAAAACTAGAGATGCTCTTCTGGTAGGTCTTAATGCAACTTCTGTTTAGCTATGTAATGTTATGCTTTACCTAAAGACTACAAGTATGTTAGATGTTGTTACATCTATTCATATTATTTGAAGACTTTTGCATAAAAGTTACTTTTGTTTCTTTCTGTTGAAACCATTAAAAGATTTGTTGGATTTGAGATCGTCAAATGTTTAACTTGATGAGACTAATTCATCGATCTTTCTCGTCGTCTCCAACAAACTATGTTCTTCAAACCATTCTTCCAATCTCTCAATTATGCTCCAACGGTCGTCTTCAAGAAGCTTTACTGGAGATGGCGATGTTAGGTCCCGAGATGGGGTTCCATGGTTACGATGCTTTGTTGAATGCGTGTTTGGACAAAAGGGCTCTTAGAGATGGTCAAAGAGTTCATGCCCACATGATCAAAACCCGTTATTTACCCGCCACTTACCTCCGAACTCGTCTGCTTATCTTCTATGGTAAATGTGATTGTTTAGAGGATGCACGGAAAGTGCTCGACGAAATGCCTGAGAAGAATGTCGTTTCCTGGACTGCTATGATCTCGCGTTATTCTCAAACTGGGCATTCTTCTGAGGCTCTCACTGTTTTTGCAGAGATGATGAGATCAGATGGGAAACCGAATGAGTTCACTTTCGCTACTGTTCTTACTTCTTGTATACGTGCTTCTGGGTTAGGTCTTGGTAAGCAAATCCATGGACTCATAGTTAAGTGGAATTACGATTCTCATATTTTTGTTGGAAGCTCTCTTCTTGACATGTATGCTAAAGCTGGTCAAATTAAAGAAGCTCGTGAGATTTTCGAGTGTTTGCCTGAGAGAGATGTTGTCTCATGTACTGCTATTATTGCTGGTTATGCCCAACTAGGTCTTGATGAAGAGGCGTTAGAGATGTTTCATAGACTGCATAGTGAAGGAATGAGTCCCAATTATGTTACCTATGCTAGTCTTTTGACAGCATTATCTGGACTTGCTTTGCTAGATCATGGCAAGCAAGCTCATTGCCATGTCTTGAGACGTGAACTTCCGTTTTACGCGGTCCTTCAGAATTCTCTTATTGATATGTACTCAAAATGTGGGAATCTTTCTTACGCTAGAAGGCTTTTTGATAACATGCCTGAGAGGACAGCGATTTCATGGAATGCGATGCTTGTGGGATATAGTAAACATGGGTTAGGAAGAGAAGTTCTTGAACTTTTTAGATTGATGAGAGATGAGAAGAGAGTAAAGCCTGATGCAGTTACCCTTTTGGCTGTTTTGTCTGGTTGCAGCCATGGGAGAATGGAAGACACAGGGTTGAATATATTTGATGGCATGGTAGCGGGAGAATACGGGACTAAGCCTGGCACTGAGCATTATGGTTGCATCGTTGATATGCTTGGCCGTGCGGGTAGGATTGATGAGGCATTTGAATTCATCAAAAGAATGCCATCTAAACCAACTGCTGGTGTCTTGGGTTCCCTTTTAGGAGCATGTAGGGTTCACTTATCTGTGGATATTGGCGAATCTGTAGGTCGCAGACTCATTGAGATTGAACCAGAGAATGCAGGGAACTATGTCATCCTCTCTAATTTGTATGCTTCGGCTGGAAGATGGGCAGATGTAAACAATGTAAGAGCTATGATGATGCAGAAAGCTGTTACAAAAGAACCAGGAAGAAGCTGGATTCAACACGAGCAAACCTTACATTACTTCCACGCCAATGATCGTACCCATCCAAGAAGGGAAGAAGTGTTAGCTAAAATGAAAGAAATATCGATAAAAATGAAGCAAGCTGGTTATGTTCCTGATCTTAGCTGTGTGCTATATGATGTGGATGAAGAGCAGAAGGAGAAAATGCTACTTGGCCACAGTGAGAAACTAGCCTTGACTTTTGGTTTGATTGCTACTGGTGAAGGGATTCCAATTAGAGTTTTCAAGAATCTACGTATATGCGTTGATTGTCATAACTTCGCCAAGATCTTCTCAAAGGTTTTTGAAAGAGAAGTGTCATTAAGGGATAAAAACAGGTTTCATCAAATTGTCGATGGAATATGTTCATGCGGAGATTACTGGTGAACATCAGAAAAAGGCATGTAATATTAATTCAGCCAACATCTGTGGATATGCAGGTGTTGAAGAGAAACGGTACAAATTAAAGTTGATTTCTTTTACTTTGTTACAGCTACGTACCATACAATCACCCAAACATACAAAACCTTAAAAGACAAAAGTTGGCATCTCTATCAGTTGGGTTCTAGTCAATCTTCACTGAGGAGTAGATCTTTCTCACGAACCAGAAGCAAGCATAGAAACCGATTGTGCCAGTTAGGACGAAGAATGCGTAAGAGATGATAATCATGTACCCGAAGTAGAGCATTCCCGAGACTAGCTTTGTGATCTCCAGCTTTGTGAAGAAGTAGAAGATTGAGTAGAGGAAGAGGTAGAAAGCGGATGAGCCCGCAGTTAAGTAAGCTCTCCACCACCAGTTGTAGTCTTCGCTACAAAGCTGGAAGTAGCAGAGCACCACTGTGATCTCTGCACAGGTGACGATCAAGATCAAAAAAACTATAAAGAGGAACCCGAAGATGTAGTAGAACTGGTTCAGCCATATAGATGTCAAGATGAAGAAGAGCTCGATGAAGACTGCTCCAAACGGGAGAATGCCTCCAATTAGTATAGAGAAAACTGGTTTCATGTACCACGGCTGCTCTGGTACTTGCCTCGGGATCTTGTTTGTTTTGACTGGATCTTCAATTGCTGGCTTCTTGTAACCCAGATAGCTACCAACGAAGACTAGTGGGACTGAGATGCCAAACCAGAGGCAGAAGAGAGCAAACATTGTACCAAATGGTATGGCTCCAGATGACTGTTCTCCCCAAATAAGGGCATTCAGAACAAAGAAGATAGCAAAAAGGATACCGGGAAACATGAATGCAGTCTTCAAGGTCATTCTCTTCCACTTGTTTCCTTTGAACATTTTGTGAAGGCGAGACGAGGAGTAACCAGCGAATATGCCCATGAAAACCCACAAGAGAACCATGGCAGTCATAAGCCCTCCTCTGTTGGATGGAGATAAGAAGCCAAGCAACGCAAACATCATTGTAACAAGTGACATTCCGAAGATCTGAACACCTGTACCAACATAAACACACAATAAACCAGAGTTCACCGGTGGCCTGAAGACATCTCCGTGTACAAGCTTCCATCCAGTCTCTTCCTGGGCCTCATCTTGGGTCTCGAGCTGATTGTAGTTTGAGATATCCTTGTATAAAGTTCTCATCATGATCATGGCTACCATTCCAGAAAGGAAAAGGACAATCATAAGTGAATTTATGATGGAAAACCAGTGGATTTGATCATCGTTCATGAGAAGGTACGTGTCCCACCGAGAAGCCCATTTGATTTCACTCTCCTGGATCATCAAATTCCGGAAAATGTTTAGCAACCCAAAAAGTAAAGCAAAAGAAGGCTAAGTGTAAGTCATGTACCTTAAACGAGACATCATATGTAAACACTATTTCTTTTCCTTGCTCAACTTCTTGAGGGACAGTGTTGCCTTGGATTAGATTCTTCGTGTCCTTATTACATGTTGTTAACTGAGGATTTTTTTCATCCCACTCCTTGTATTCATGCAAGATACTATCAAAAAGATAAAGACCTGTTAGCTTATACAATTAGACAAGTACTCCTCAAAAATCCAGTAGGTAACCTACCTGTTAGGCGTAACCTCAAATCCAACAATTCGAGCAGAATCAGACTCTTGGTCTCTGTGGTACATGACTCGGAAGCTCAAGTGATTATGTATAAAGTATTTCTCCTCTTTGCTCTACGAAAGCCAAGCAACTATTAGTTGGTATGATAAAAGGTAATAGCAAAGACTGAAGCACTAGAGTTTAGAGACATACCCCTTCATAACTCCCTTTAAAGCCAACACGAAAACCGTGTTCATAAGTCGTTGATTGACTTCCATCTCTCCTTTGTCTTAGTACAGCTACTGGAAGATTATCAAGAATCCTGTAAATAAATTCGCGTTAAGGTCAACTATCGCTAGAAAATATAGTAACTCTCGATGACACAGATACAAAGAACAAGCATGCTATACAATTACTACTTACATATTAGCCCTGTATTCATCATCAATCTTTTCCTTGAAATTCTTGGTGGAGTCAGCATTAAGTTTAACACGGCAACCTACTTTGCAGGGCTGATCTTCCAGCATTTGAAACTGAAATTTTTTTGTTTCAGAAAAGTCAACATCTCATGGTGAAGAGGTGTAAGTAGAAGAATTGGGGTAATGCTTACAGTATAAACGGAATTCTCAATGCGGTCACCTCTGAGAACCTCCCCTAAATTCTCAGCATTGTTCAAGATCTTAGGAGGCTTACAGTAATTCAGGTAGTAGTAGTCATAAGGAAGTTGAGTCTTTGTGGACGACAATTTGTTAACTTTAACATAAAGAGGATCACCCTGGGACAAACAAGACAAAAACAACAAAATCAAGAGCTACTACATAGCCAAAGAAAGATGATGTTAAACACACAAACTTAAAGTGCAGATCTATTGATTCAGATATGAGTGAAGTTCAAAATGAAATCGTCGATTTACTAACTATACTCATTTTCATCAACATACTCAATTATACTAGCTAACAACAGGACCAACACAAACGGTGACAAAAGAAAAGACACAAAATTTTAATCAGATGTAAATGAAATCACATGCTAAACTAGAATATCACTCAGACCCATAAACCCTAGATCGATCTTCTTATCGAGAACACGAGATCGGGAGGGGAACAAAAACACGAAAAGAGGTACCTTCTGGAAATCACGAGGAGCGACTCCTGGTAGATAAAAGGCGCGAGATAAGGAGAAAGAGAGAAAAGAGAGTAAGAGAGTGGCGTAGAATCGAAAGCTACTTCCTTTCGTCTTCTTCATCTTTTTCTTCTGTCTAATCTCCTCAGAGGTTCTTCTTCTTCTTCAGATGAAAGTTGCCGGAGCAATTAGAAAAGGATGCGTTTTTATTTTATTTAACAAAGATGACGAAAGGTGAGTACAAATACGAAGTCGTTTTGAGGGATTGCTTACAAATATGAAAGGGAAAAAATAATAAAATATTTAGTACTAAGAATTAGGATGTGTGTGTTTTTGTCAATTAAGAGGAATAGATTTGACATAATTTCCTTTCCTTGATGACATTTGTTATGTTGTGGGAATATAGAAAATATATTGGGAATTTAAGAATGCAATTCTTACATGCAGACAACCCATTTTCAGACAAGATTTTGTGCATGTAAACTCAAACTAAATGTGATTTTATTGGTTAATGAATCTGATGAATCAGAAGAAGCTTCATGTCTAAACAAAGAGATATCTGTTGGCATGCCTAAGTTTGTGTAAAATACATAACTTTGTCAAGAAATAACTTAAGCTGTAGATTTTGTCATGAACCATTCCTTAAGTAAAGTTAGATGATGATTAATTGATTATGATGATAAGGACATTATGAAAAAACATTTTTTTTTTTCTGGCAAACTAATGAAGAGATTAGTATGTCGAATTGAAAGAGTTTATTCAAAATAAAATAAATAAAAAACGATACGATGCGTTTTGTTGCCGCCGGCAACTGAAAAAAAAATAAAAAAAAAGACATGAACACAAAAAGTCTCTGTGAAAGTGAAGAAACCACCATGGAAATCGAAGGCGAAGACGGCACGAAGCTCTTCCTGAAGACCGGAGTTAAGGATGTATTCGGAAGAGGAGCGGGATTCAACACCGAAGACCTAACAGTGTCACGCCGCCATGTTTCACTCGTATTCAAACCCGCCGCCGCCGGAACCGAACCGTCCGATATGGTTTCCTTCGAGGTTCTCGGGAGGAATCCAGTCTGGATAAGGGCCGTTGAAAAGGGCAAAAAGATTCAAACTTTGAGGAAACCCGAGACTGGAGAAATCGCCACCGGCGATCAATTTTGTGTATCGGGTAATCACCCCATTTGGTTCACTTTGAAGAGACGCGATGAAGTTATGGAGGAGCGAGCATTGGATCATGGTGAAATCGAATTGAATATTGATCCTGTTAAAGGTAATCAATTTTGCAACTTGATGTGTTTCTGGATTTGTGTCCCAATAAACAACATTTTGGTTGTTCTGCATTGCTTTTCTTTTATAATGTCTAGAATTATGCTCTTGAGAGGATTTTTTCTTTTTAGTAAGAATGAGGCTGAATGTGTAGTTTGTGTACTGTGTGGTGTGGTTGCAGAGTTTGGATTTCTTGTGATTGGGAAAGAATTTGATCAGTATCCAAAGAGTAGGGTGCGTGACATAAAGCAATGGGAATGGTTTTTAGAGGATTCCACTAATGGAAATAGCGATGGTGATGAAGATGGAGATAAGAAGGGAAGGAAGGGATTAGGGAAAAAGAGAAGAAGGAAGAAAGGGAATGAGGATGATGATTGGAGTGTGGAAAGTGATGAAGATAAAGAGTTGATGGTGAAATCAAAAAGAGTTGTGACTCCTACTTACTCGACTAGATCCAAGAAGACGAAGAAAGATTCAAACGCTAGTAGTAGTAGTAGTAATGGTGCTCAAACTAAACAGCGTGGAAGAGCAGATGTCGAGGAAGAAGATGATGATGATGAAACATTGGGAGGTTTCATTGTTAGTGATGAAGAAGCTAAGTTAGAAGAAGAAGAAGAAGAAGAAGACGAATCAGATGTAGATGATGAAGAAGATGAAGACGAAGAAGAAGAAGAATAATAGCTGAAGTCTCCTAATAAACCTGAAATGTAAGCAAATCTAATCTTCTTCCTTTTACAACGACAATCTTTTGTTCAATAGTGTACTGTGTCTGTCTGAACTGAGATTTCTGATCATATGATATATTATTTGTTCATTTGTACGAGTACAGTACTTGTGAAATTCTCTACAACATTACAGCTTCTAATTTGGGGGTTTGATTGCTAAAAAACGTTGCCGTTTCCTTTTGCTGTTGTTATATGGCAGTTCATGGTACCCCACTAAGGATCCACGTTGTTAACCTCTCTCGCACGTGTGAATGAATTTTTACAAATGAAAAAGCCGCGAAGTCTTCTCCTCCTTCCTTTCTCCGTCGTCCTCATTTTTCTTCTTCCCAGGAAAATTCTCATTTTCTCACGAAACAACGAAGACTTCCCATCACCACAATCAAAAACACAATAAAAACATGAGCAACGAAGAAAACATCAAATCTGATAATAAGAGCGGCGATTCCTCTGATCTCCCTACCATTCCCGCCTTAGGTAATTTTCATAAACAACTCACAAAATTTTACATCTTATTCTCGATAAAACAATAAATCTCTGGATAATCCAACCAAAAATCTACCCTCTCACATTTACTTCTGCCTCAAGTAAATGCCCTGTTTTATATATTTTCGATCTTGGAATCAACAAGGAATAGGGTTAATTGAAGCTAGCTAACCATTATGCTTTGTAGATATTGGGGCAGAGGAATGTGATCTTCTTGCAGAGCTTAAGGCAAGTCACTTCAAATTGTTGATAAAAATTCACACAGTAGTTTTCTTGTGTTTCCTCTGTTTTTATGATCCTTTTGGGTGTTGATTAACTTACAGAACCTAACCTTAAAGCGACCATTTGATGTGAAAAAACTCTCACCTAAAGTTACCAAACGTGTTCTGTTCCTCAAAGACATTCAGGTACTTTCAAATTTTCGCTCTTTTACAACTAAAGTAGAGAGGCTCGATGTTCGGTTTATGTATACTTGTAGAGTAAATTTTTAGGTTACACACGATGAACTCGAAGAGAAGTTTCTTGCTGAGAAATCTGCATTGGAGGCAACATATGATAATCTCTACAAGCCGCTTTTTGCTAAGGTGACAAGTTTAATATTTTATCTTTTACTTAATGTTGTATGGGGTTAAAATTCCTGAGATGTACTGAGAATTTGCAGAGGTATGAAATTGTGAATGGTGTGGTCGAAGCTGAAGCAGAGAAAGAAGGAGTTCCCAATTTCTGGTTGATTGCAATGAAAACCAATGAAATGCTCGCAAATGAGGTACATGATTCAATTGCTTTTTCTGGAAGCTATGTGTTCATTGACACTGAATAGATTAATGTAAAAACTGTCTTGTTTTGGTTTATGTAGATAACGGAAAGAGATGAGGCAGCATTGAAGTATCTTAAGGACATCAGATCTTGCAGAGTTGAAGACACTTCAAGAAATTTCAAGCTGGAGTTTCTCTTTGATTCTAATCTTTACTTCAAGAACTCGGTTCTGTCTAAAACTTACCATGTGAACGATGAAGATGGTCCTGTTCTTGAGAAAGTGATTGGGTAACTAATCATCCTCATTTTACCTGGTTTTAGTTTTACCTGATCTGTAACTCAAGTCTTTTATTTGTGATGTTTAGAACGGACATAGAATGGTTTCCAGGTAAATGTTTGACTCATAAGGTTGTTGTGAAGAAGAAAACAAAGAAAGGGCCAAAGAAGGTCAACAACATCCCCATGACCAAAACAGAAAACTGCGAGAGTTTCTTCAATTTCTTCAAGCCACCTGAGATTCCTGAGATTGATGAAGTTGACGATTACGATGATTTTGATACCATTATGGTTAGACTACCTTCTCTCTTTTCTTTTACCAATGGTTTCTTCAGCAGCTAATATCGCTTTAAAATATCGAAAATATTGCAGACGGAAGAACTACAAAACCTGATGGACCAAGACTATGACATTGCGTAAGCTTACAGTTTCACATTCTCTGACATTGTGAGATTCAAGAAATTAATTCTTAACTATTTTTTTTTTTTTTTGGTTTTACAGTGTGACAATCCGAGATAAACTGATCCCTCATGCAGTTTCATGGTTTACGGGAGAGGCTCTTGTTGATGAAGACGATTCTGATGATAATGATGATGATGATAATGATGAGAAGAGTGACTAACGAGAAGAAAAAGTTTGTTTCAACAGTTTTTAAAGTGAAAGAGGAGCTTCTTTATATTCTCTTATTTATTTATTACAGAAACACCAAGTTTCTAGAATCTCTCTCAATACATATATCTGAAGAACCGATTTTAAAGAGAAGACTTCATGCTCCAAGCACTTAGGCTTAAAACATTAACATTTTGAGATCCCTTGTTAAAAGCAAAGAGATGTGTTCTTTCTCCTATTGCCAATTTTGGATAAACTCTCGAGGTAATACATGTTTTCCCTTTCCCACCAAAGCTCTCCACTATTGATTTATCAATCTACAAACACAAGAATCAAAAACTCATTAGTAACAAAAAAGCACAAATTAGTCTTCAAGTTCTTGTGATTATGAGAAGTTGAGACGACTCACCAAAGTCCTGAGAGAGATTGGTTGATAAGGAGAGATATCTAAAAAAGCACCATAAGTTGTTTTATCATTCCCTTTCTCTAAACTTGATGTGCTTTGGTCACTGCACATGACCACTACGTGCTCCTTACTATTCTCACCAGCTCTGAAGATTCTGATATTGACCGATGTATACTCTTCCATGTTCTTGGAAGCTAGAACCATTAAACCGAATGGACCTAAACCTGATGACGCATTCCTCTGACTGCAGATCAATTGCGGATCGGTCCAGCCCGGTTCAATCACATCTGCTTTCTCTAAGTCAAAACCACTCACTTTGAAGAAAACTTCCACATCTGCTTGTGGAGCTGTGACTCCATGAACCTCCATTACCGACCCTCCTTTCAATAGTTTGTTTCCCCACTTGACTTGCGTTGTACGTAACCTCTCTATTTCCTTAACCGGCCATTGCACCAATCTCTTTCCTGATTCATCAAGCCATACTTTCCTAGGAATAGCCTAAATCAACACCAAAATCGGTTAACGACATCTAAATCTGTGTAATTAGGCAAAATGTTAAACTCTCAACCGGTGTAGTTACCTGTAAACCGGCCCAACCCTTCTTGATGTTATCTTTCTCCGGTGACGACTCGTTAACCCAACCCCACAAAATCCTGCGCTGATTAACAGAGTCGTAAAATGTTTTCGACGCATAAAATTTGCCGTAATCATATCTCGGAGCCGTTTCGTCCTGAACAAAACCCTTGTCCGGTACGTAGACATCTCTCACTTCATCGTACGTACCAATCGTGTAGTAATCATTAAACGTATCTGTTAAGCTCACTTTAAGGACGTGTTTAACCATCGGCCCACTTGAAAAAGACGTATCTAGGCCCCGTGAATCAGTTCTAGCCACCGGGAAAAAATCAGGGCACTCCCACATTCCGGTACCGTCGTGGTAATGAAGAGGCTTTGGAGATTGCTTCCATATTACGAAATCTTTGCTCGTGTGTAGAATCGCTAATCCACGTCGACCTTCTTGGCTTCCGGTGGTTATGCGCCAACGCCCGTCACGGCCAAACCACGCGGTGGTTGGATCACGAAACGCGCTGGAGTTGATGTGGTTGACGGGGCTAGGTGTCACGAGGGGATTTTCCGGCGATTTGGTCCAGTGCCGTAGATATGGATCGGTGAGGTTTTTAGGTTTAACTAAGTTTTGGACCTGGCGGTTATAACGGTCGTTGCCGGTGTAAAGAATTACAGGTTTGCCATTAGGGAGAATCGTGACGGAGCCGGACCAGCATCCGTTAATATCGGACGGTCGAGATGGTCTGATTGCTGGAGAAAGTGTGATCCAGTTGATTAGATCCGTTGATGTTGCATGGCCCCATACGGTTTTGTTAACGTCCATGACGGCGCCGTTTTGGTTCCATTGATAGAATAGATGATAGATTCCTTTGTATATCATAGGCCCTGTCCAATTTTATGTACATAAACATACATATTACTTATATGTTATATCCATGCTTACTTATACGTAATTTATAAAACAAACGAGAGAGCAATAATAACTTACCGTTAGGATCTTGTAGCATTGAAACGAAGCCCCAACATAAACAAACAAACAAAATGAGTGAAAAGATTTGACAATGTGCACAAATTATAGAGAAAGGAATAAAAAGATAACCAAGTGAAACTGAATTAATGAATCCGGTATAACGTCATCATACCGTTCATCCAATTTTTGGGAGGCTGGAAATGATAACCGGTTCGGTAAGGTTGGTTCTTGATATTATTGGGAACGTTGTCCAAGGCATCAAGAACAACAACAGCATCGTCAGTGAGAAACAACGAGACCAACAAGAACATGGCAATGTTACACCAAACTATATTAGCCATTGCAATCCTTTTTTTCGTGTTTATGTTTGAGTTTTACTTATGAAAAATTGGTCAAATTTATAGACAGTGGGGGTCTTTGGTGCGTTCTTGAGGTGGTGGTGGTCCATATTTTGTGAAAATTAGATGCTATAATCTCGATCCAAATGCCTTTTCATGTTAGTTGAGACTTGAGAATCTTGAGATCCAAATTTTTTTTTTTTTTTTGGAAAGATATATATATTTTGTCAAGGTATAAGATAT
>Ga0041059_1002287_pt1 | contig 14479 bp, 10 predicted proteins | sample AraColnosormetaG_FD_56232 | JGI IMG/M metagenome (GOLD analysis project Ga0041059, IMG submission 56232) | Arabidopsis roots microbial communities from North Carolina, USA - Col MF nosort | ecosystem: Host-associated > Plants > Roots > Unclassified | place: USA: North Carolina | collected...
AAAAAAAAAAAAAAAAAAAAAAAATCATGTTAACAAAAAAGTTTGTATGACATTTATGTCTATAATTGGAACTGATTGATAATTTATGGTGACCGCAAGAAATTTAATTATCATGTCGTGGACCTATATGCAGTTATGCACTACCATCATTTTTAGATGCGACTATACGTCATTTAACATTTCGCAAAACAATGTTTATGTATATTTATACATAATAATTTTAATTGATGTTTACGAATTTCACATTTATTTCACATTTCTTTTTTCTTTCTTTTTTTTCTAAACATCAATCAACATCTAGCTTTTAGGTCTGATAAATGGCGAAGACAATAAAACAAACAATTTCAATAAAAAAATTAATTACAAAACCAAACATGTACATACTTTTTTAAAGCTAAAATCACCTGTCGAGAGGGTCAAGTTTAGACACACGCATCACTCAGATTTTTTTATCTATTTTTTTATAAGAAAAATAAAAAAATAACACTAATCCATCTCCGGTATGCTTTGCAACACCGGTTTCCATGGTTGGTGGTGATTCGTCACATCGACCGCAGAGAATCCGATTTGGTCTCCACCTTCGAAAATTAACTTAGAAAGAATCTCTTCCGCCGTTAAACTCTTCAAACCAATGTTTCTCATGAGATCTTCAAGTTCCTTTTTCGTTATCCTTATCTTAATCTCTCTTCTCTCAGAAGACGATGACGAACTTGTTGACGTAACGTTGCTTGTTTCTCCGAGCAGCTTCTCTCCGTCGTCGTTGTCGTCGTGAACCACGGTGGATCTTCTTCTTCTCCTTCTCTTGTTATATGATCCATTATCGTCTCCTGACCACGACGTCGTCGTTTTTTCCGTTACGCATATGCAGTTTCCCATTTTGTTGTGTTTATTTGATGATTGAGTTTGTTGAGATAAGTATTTATAGCTTAAATGTTTGATTGTTAATATTAAAAAATGGATATAAGGCTCGAGGGAAAAAGATTAGATTTGTACGGCCATGTTGGGAGAGAATACAAAGGTTGATTAGTCTTTACGTAGAAGGTCTTGTTTTTCAAAGTTACGTTGTAATTAGTTGACCAAAGCTGTTTCATCCTCATCCACTTCTTGTAACTGATTTACTTCCAAAACAGAACACAAAAAAAAAAAATTGTCGACATGAATTACTTCAAGTAAATTGCATCTTACGTACAACTTCTATATTAAGATATTGGATAACATTTTATTTTTCGTTTGATAATCTTATCCGAACTCATTTTTGAGATTACGTGAAAAAGTGATAAGATACGAAAATTGAACTCTAAAGTTAGATAATACAGTATAAATTCGTCTTGAAAAAATGATGTAAAAAGTAAAAACAAATTAGATTTTTTTTTGTTGTCAACGAGCAACCTATCCTATGACCAAAAAAAAAAAACCTTCAAACTTTATCCCTAATATTTGACTTAGTGAATTAATGAGGACCGTATAAGAGTATATTCAGAGATGTACCACAAAAATTTAGTGTCCACTAGCTTTTTGGTAATATATAATTTAATAATTAATTATAACTTTGGAAAGAAAAAAAATATAAGGGGAAAATATCAGTTAACTGATGGAAGTTGATGGGAGTGGACTTAAAAGTTGCTTAGTTCAAATAATTGTCTATTATGTCGGCCGTGCCCTTCCAAAGACTTGCAACTTACAACAATGATTTTAGTTGTTTTATATTCTAATTAACAAAATATTAGTTGTTGGAAATATTAGTATTTTTTTTGATAACCATTTTGGTAATTTAGTAACTTTATTCACTAACGTTATATTACGAGGTTGGGACATGATGGCATCGTCAAAAGATAGTGACTTCGAATCTCTTACAAGATAGTTAAATAATATATTTCTGCGTGGTTCAACACCATGGTAACAAAATTGTGTATCAATACCTGAATCAATTTTTTCATGGAGGGTTACGCCAAAAATAGTCTAATTATTTTGTATGGAAAATATGTAGTACTTTTTCACGTGATAAAAGAAATAAAAGTATGAAATGGCGTCTAATCTATGGGTAAAAATTTTGGTTAAAAAAGGAATAATTATTTTTGTTTCTTTTTTTGACTCGAAATATATTTTTGATTATAAAAGAAGGAACGTGTGAAGTGTCACACTGTCAGCTTATCTATTTGCATGGGAAGGGCATCGCTTTTTGACTTTTTCTTGTCTTACTGATTCCTTTTTCACTTATATAATCTCTTTCTCTTCTTCCTCCAAATTCACGTGTACAATATTGTACAGTATATTGAAATTTTGGTCATCGTACTTAGTTGCTCTGCGTATGAACAGAACCAGGTCAAAACTACGTATTGCAAATTTCCACCAAGAAAAAAATAGAATACGGTCAAGTATTTTCATTTTTCTCGTCCATTATTTTCATCCATTAGATATACATTCAAATACCAATAGCAAGAATTACGTACAGTATAACTAATTCTATATGGCATTATGTCATTTCTTTTATAGGCATTATGTCATTTCTTTTATAGGCCCATATTGAGTAACTGAAATAGGCCTGATTCACAGTTAAAGTAGTGTATCGTTGGGGAGCCCGTTTCCCCCAAAGAGAAAAAATCGTTATATACCAAACATTGAACTAAACAAATACGAATCGACCAGGAAAAAAATGAACTAAACAAATAAGAATAAGTCAATAAACTGTTCAGGACTTCATGCTTACAAAAGGAATTGAGTATTTTTAAATTCTAATACTAGATAAACTATCCGTGTATACATGCAGATTTTGCTCATAATATTTTCTATCTCACTAATAGACAATCAAAATTTGACTAATTTTTATACTTTCTTTACATCTTATAGGATTAGAACTAGATTTACCGAAATTTATTTATCTTCTCATGACAAGTTAGTTGACACATGGTTTTCTTAAAATTTGAAATATTTTTTTTGAGAAAGTTCGTCTTAATATATGAGAGATTTGACACACATGAACTGATAAAATCCAATCAATCATATTTCATTTGTTAATGGCTTAATAAATTATTACATATCAATCACTTGGACAATGGAGTATGGGACATGCATGTCACGTGTTTATGGTATAAGATTATGTAATGAATTCGAATATGAATAGTGGAAAAACGATAAGAGTTTGAGTAATCAATTGATTAATAAAAACACTAATAATTGAGGCAAAGTTAAAAAGAAGGAAAGGACAGAACAATCATGGACCACATGTAGACTTTGCTAGTTTAGTTCGTCGGTCTCCATCGTTAGCCATTCACTCTCCAATCCAACAACACCCTCGTCGAGTCCGGTCTCAATCTGCCTATTGATGGGTTCAGATTAGACCACGTGTCAACGTTAATAGACAAAATTAGTTGGACCTGCTTGCAATGAGTGAACACGTGTCGAACAGCTGAACTGCGACATATCTTGTGTGCTTTCCCATGCGGAGATATATATAGACCCCACCTTCAGCTACAGAGAATGAAATAAGCCAATTATATGTTTATGTAATTTTGTCGAATCTGCACCATCTCTTTCGGATACATACAAAAATACCAAAAACTAAATTCGGGGGAATAAACTATAGTTTCTCATTTCAAATCTTTTTTTCATGTAAACTCAAAGCATTTGCCATTCATATATTTCACGTATGCTTGGCTAAGCTTAACGACTATTGTACATACTAGGACGTGCACAAATCTCTAAATGGTACCATGATTTTAGTTATACTTCAATACTGTGAATGAGGGTTTTAAATGACAAGAATATCAGAAGTTTCACGGACTATATGGATTAATATAGATTTGATATAAAATTCCTTACTTATCAAAATTAATCATCGTGTGTCTCACAAATCTATATTGAAGCTACTGTAGAAATGTTGTTAGAATGCATGATGGTACGTCGGCAAGTAAGACATCACATTGTATATGATTGAAATTACTTTTAGAATGGGAAAAAATAAGTCTGAAGTTACTAGCTCTCGTCTAAAATGCTGAAAGAAATACAAAATAGTAGTGCGTCGTTATCTAAATGGTTCTTTTACGTGGACTATGACATCTTCTTCTGATCTTACCGAACATAACTGAGTAAAACCACACACAAAAAGCAATACCTATTCACCTTTAGTGTATATATATTCACACACACACATGCTCATCCTCATCCCCCACCTTCACTTCCAAATATATTTTGAAAAACCCAACGAAAAAGTATTAATTTTGATAACTAGGTGAATAAACGTAATTTACGATTTAAATCACAGCGGGTATACAATTTTCTTAGGTAACCAAGAGAGATATGGGCAAAGGTCGGAGCTTACCGATTAGTCGAAGCGAGAGGTTTCTTGGGAGCCATCAGCAGTCCGATGACCATCATGTGGACGGAGAAACTACCTTTGAGCTGGAGCTCATGGAAGAGGATGTCTGGTCGGTGGTCGAGCCTGACGAACCAAAGGAACTAGGTGCGTGGAACGCACGCTCTCTCGAGGCCAGTGGCAGTGAATGGAGACGGAAGGGAGGACGCGTGAGTGACCTGACCGTTCCGAGTGATGGACAGAGGAAGAGACACGTGGCGACTTCTGCGCCGGTGAAAGTTCCTGACTGGAGCAAGATCCTAAAGGTGGAGTCCGTCAAGTCAATGCATAATAATAATAACGATAATGATAATGCTGACGTGGCGGATTGTGATTGGGAGAGTGCGATGGTACCGCCTCATGAATACGTGGCCGCGCGTAGCCGTAACGGTGACGGTGGTTCGTCCGTGTTTTTGGGCGTGGGAAGAACGTTAAAAGGACGTGACATGAGACGGGTCAGAGACGCCGTGTGGAGCCAAACCGGGTTTTATGGTTAATTTTACGTAATTAATTTGATCATTAATATTTGATTGTAGTATATGATTTGTCCATAGAGTTGAAGTAATTAATTAAGCACTATACAATAACTAGTGTAATCATCATTTATTTAAAATCACTCGTCTATTCTACATGTAATTTAACATTGATCAACCAAATTCAATATCAAAAAAATTAATTCAACGGTCTTTCTCTTAAACTCTAGCTTTGATTAGAATAATCAAGAATTTAAGATAGCTGAAAATGGAATATTTCCGTGTAAAAATTAAATTAAAACCGTTAATGTCGGCGGGACATAAATGGTAATAAAAAAAAACTCGTGAGAAAACATAAATTTCCCAATCGGACTTACTTCTCCTCTAACCGAGAACACAAGAAATTCTATTAAAAAAAACCTAAAAATGGGTTGCTTTAGCAGCAAACACCGAAACACAGAGAGTGATATCATCAATGGCAGCGTACAGAGCTCAATTCCGACAAATCAACCTGAAAACCATGTCTCTCGTGATGTTCTCAAGCCTCAGAAACCTCCTTCTCCTCAAATTCCGACAACAACCCAATCAAATCATCATCACCAACAAGAATCCAAACCCGTTAATCAGCAAATCGAAAAGAAGCACGTTCTAACACAACCATTGAAACCAATCGTTTTTAGAGAAACAGAGACAATTCTAGGCAAACCCTTTGAAGAAATAAGGAAACTTTACACGTTAGGTAAAGAATTAGGTCGAGGCCAATTTGGTATAACCTACACTTGCAAAGAGAATTCAACAGGCAACACATACGCTTGCAAATCAATACTCAAGAGGAAACTAACGAGAAAGCAAGACATAGATGATGTGAAGAGAGAGATTCAGATAATGCAGTATTTGTCTGGACAAGAGAACATTGTTGAGATCAAAGGTGCTTATGAAGATAGACAATCGATACATTTGGTGATGGAGTTGTGTGGTGGTAGTGAATTGTTCGATAGGATTATAGCTCAAGGACATTACTCTGAGAAAGCAGCTGCTGGTGTTATTAGATCGGTTTTGAATGTTGTTCAGATTTGTCATTTCATGGGAGTGATTCATCGTGATCTCAAGCCTGAGAATTTTCTGCTCGCTAGTACTGATGAGAATGCTATGCTTAAAGCTACTGATTTTGGATTGTCTGTGTTCATTGAAGAAGGTGAGTTTGTGTGATCATATCTCTTGTTCTGCTTTTTAGTATATATATGCGAATGTTTTAGATATCTTAAGATTCTGATGAATGTTGGAGTTATATTGTGGATATAGATTTTGTTAAGAATAGTCTGTATCTTAAGAATCTTGTTTCATTTAGTGATTTAGTAGATAGTGGTAAGCTTGAAATCAGAGGTTTTGCTAGTTTTGTGTGAACTTGAGAATGTGTGTCAATGGATTATTATAGAACTTGTGTGTTCTTTTCCTTTCCTTATTGTCAAATTATGTCAGTTTAGTTAGTTAGTTGATGATCTTGTGTTCATATGCTTAATGTGTTTTGTTTCTAAACCGTAAAACAAAAATTGCAGGGAAAGTTTATAGGGATATAGTAGGAAGTGCTTACTATGTTGCTCCTGAAGTATTAAGAAGAAGTTATGGAAAAGAAATCGATATTTGGAGTGCAGGGATTATTCTATACATCTTGCTTTGTGGTGTGCCTCCTTTTTGGTCTGGTAATAAAATCTGACCAATTCTTTGATTTGGTTTATCCTTTTAATTATGTTGTTTATTTGTGTTGTTGTTGTGGTTACATTGTAGAAACTGAGAAGGGGATATTTAATGAGATTATAAAGGGAGAAATTGATTTTGATAGCCAACCATGGCCTTCTATATCTGAGAGTGCTAAAGATCTTGTGAGGAAGTTGCTTACTAAGGACCCTAAGCAACGAATCTCAGCGGCACAAGCTCTTGGTAAAGTCACATTGGTCTCTCTAAGTGCGGTTTTGTAGTTGACGTACTTTTCAGTGCTTTACTAATCTGTAGTGATCCTTGTGGTGTTGTTTTTTCAGAACATCCTTGGATCAGAGGAGGAGAAGCACCGGACAAGCCTATTGATAGTGCTGTTTTATCTCGGATGAAGCAATTCCGAGCAATGAATAAGCTTAAAAAGCTAGCTCTAAAGGTAAAAACAAATTTCTATCTAGAAGTAGCATTTTCTTCTATATTCCCTGATCATTGGTTCTGTTTCTGATCTGTTTTGCAGGTTATTGCAGAGAGTCTCTCGGAAGAGGAAATTAAAGGTCTTAAAACCATGTTTGCGAATATGGATACTGACAAAAGCGGCACAATCACTTATGAAGAACTGAAAAACGGGCTAGCTAAACTTGGCTCTAAACTCACTGAAGCTGAAGTGAAGCAACTCATGGAAGCCGTAAGTATTGCCATCCTATTTGCTCTGCTTCTTATGTTACTTATTATTCTAACAAAAGACTTTTATTTTATATATGTTTCAGGCTGATGTAGATGGTAATGGAACAATTGACTACATCGAATTTATCTCAGCAACGATGCATAGATACAGATTTGATCGAGATGAACACGTATTCAAAGCCTTCCAATACTTCGACAAAGACAACAGCGGGTAAGTTTAGTCCCTTGAGGAACAAGGTAAATATAGACTTGACGCTACTTTAAGAAACAAATTTGGATTTTTCTTAACACAGGTTTATCACAATGGATGAGTTGGAGTCAGCCATGAAAGAGTATGGTATGGGAGATGAAGCTAGCATCAAAGAAGTCATAGCGGAAGTCGATACAGATAACGTAAGTTTTGTTTTCCCTCTACACAGCATCAAAAAGGTTATGAACAAGTCTTAAGCCAAGATTGAGATTAATGGGTCTCTTTTGCAGGATGGAAGAATAAACTATGAAGAATTTTGTGCGATGATGAGAAGTGGTATCACACTGCCACAACAAGGGAAAATTCTTCCAGTCCAATGACTGATAGATAAATCGAGAAGCCTTGATAGAGGAACTTAAAAATTAATTAGATATCCAACATTTTTTACAGCCGTGCAAAAGAGTTGCTGACTTAAACTAGATACTAGTTGTGTTGTCCAATAAAAACAAGTGGCCTTTAATTTCTTTCTCTTATCTGATATGTCTTGTCCAAAGTTTTGGTTACTTTAGAGTACCAGCAAATTACTTTCGGAGTTATACATGTGTGCCCAATAAAGAAGTTGTAGTATAGTAGTAACATCATGTTATATCTCATACTTTCATCACTTGGAAAATATTTCAGAGATGTAGATTATATACATATATAAATGTATGTATAAAGAGAAAAGTGGGTTTTAAGAAAAAGAATTCACCTTCTGGATCCAAATGAATTGTGATACCGTGATCCCCATAAGCCTCCCAAAAAAAATTCTTTCGGCAATTTATTAACAACGTAACCGTCGATTCTCACATTCCCAAGGTGTCCCTCTTTGGGGAAAACTAAAGAGATTTCGTCATGTTTCAACCAAAACTCGCTAACTGCATGAAGTTTTTTGGTCGGTTGGAATTTTGGCTCCATGTTTATATGATCTAAGTGGGCAAAAGACCAAACTACTCATGTGTGATCATATTTTCCTAGTCTATTTATAACTTTTTGAACCATACTTTACGTTATACAAAACCCTAGTACTTATGGAAAGTTATAAAAAAAAAAATCTATTGAAAATAAGAAAATGCTCATATACACATAAGGTTAACTGTTCGATTTACATAAAATTTATAGATACTAAACCCTAAATTCACAAAGTATCTCATCCGCTGCGGACGAAACCATGTCCTATGATCCGGTCGAAGAATATTCAAGTAAGATCTTTCTCTCTTTGTCGAAATTGTTTGTCTATGATCTCGATTAGCTTTCATCTGATCGATCCGTCATTAGTTAACCAGCGTATATCTAACCGTCGATCTGCCTTAGTAAATCCCTTAATTATAATGGATCTGCTTTTTTTTCAATTCCGTCTCGTAATTATAATGAAACCTGGCAGATGCTGACGCATGCATCTTTTGGGACATGGGGAGTTACCCATCCCTAATGGTCTGGATCCTTGTTTAGTTAAAGAGAAGATCAACTCAGAGCTCATGGATCTAGGTTGTAGGGGGGATGTGTCAATGCACGCTTACGGTAATAAGGATACATTCTCGGATGACACAAAACGTTGACTCTATATATTGACTGAGAACGTTGATCCTAGCAAGAGAGCTTCGTGGAAGTTTTGTCTCATTGAAAATAGATCACTGTAACTATCAGTGTTTGTCATGTAGTTGAAAAGTCATTTATGGCTCCACCACTCTTTATGATCATGAGACTGGGAACAATCGCTATATCAATTTTCTTCTAAAGAAATAAACAAGGAAGATAAATCACTTTCATGGAAGTGGTGATCAAAGTAAATGTCGCAACATCAAAATTAATGAGTTCATACATGCAATTTTACAGCAAGGAGATCAAAGTTTTATCTTCGATCGGCTTCATTCCGTTGGCAAAGACACATTAAATCTCATGGACAAAGTCAAAATATTGAACCCAAATGTAGTAACGTATGACCTAGGTACGCCTTACTGGCTTGGTCCATCATTAAAAGTTTGTATTAAATCATAAAAACATAATTTGTTTTTTGTCAACGATAAAACAATTATCATATAAACATCATTACCATTATAAATATTATGGAATTAATTTAGTTTAGTTTCGTTTGATTTTATACAATTTCCGCTTTAATTAGCATGAAGATGATCATCAAGAAAAAATGAGTTCTTTTTTTCCGTCTCTAACTAAAGATGGAGTGACATTATTCCTTTCTTTTTTCTTGAATGTTCCAGGGAACTCTAAAATTTCAGTGTTGATGCATTTCCGTGTAACATAGATCAAATTAATTAAAGTTGTTGAAGCTTTTTCACTGATTGAACATTAAACGAAACAAGGATTAAAGTAAAAGATGAGCATTTTGCTTTGCTTGGTGTATAAGTCATAAAAGCTATTAGGGTTGTTGTCATGGGCCTGAACTATGTTACCTATCATTTAAAACTAAATGTAGCCCGTTTGGTAAGTTATAAAATAAATAGACTCCAAAAGAACCGATCCGTTTAGTCCTTTTGAAACATATGCTGAAAAATAAAATGGATTCAAAATCGACAGCTAGAAATAGAATCTAATACACAAGGCCACAAGCTAACAAATGTCGACAAAATGAATAAATACAGAAGCTAACAAGTTGATGCAACTTATAATTTTCTATCCCAATTATTTTGTAGAAAACAAATGAAACTCGCTGACACTCTACATAATACGTTAATGCTGCTCCAAGTGTATCTGTGGATGTTTAAATAAATTTTCGGATTTGAAACTGCAAATATCTTAAACCATAGATCACTGCATTTGTTGTCTACACGCCACCACCATTATTGTCTCTCACGTCTAGTTTTAAGAAAAGTTAAAGTCTACCTAACGTTTTCTATGTATTTTCTAATTGAAGTGTTTAAGTACAGACTATAGTCTATATACCCTCGAAGAGAATCTCATCCGTTAGATATTTTTTTTCTCTATATATAACATGTCTCTGTCCTTTACAATTCAATGCGGGTCATGTGATTAAATATTACTACGCCTTTGTTTCTTTTTGCTTGCGACTTTTGGCTTTACTCTTTAGCTTGTGGCCCGTTTCTCTTATTTTGAATTATTATTTTTGGAATCTTTTTCATGAGTCATATCATATTCAATTATTCATGTCATTTACTACAAATTTTTAAAATCTTTGGTGAGATCAGTAAAATAGATCGATATCACCCATACACAGTACTTATGTATACCATGCATGTTGAACAAATTATCAAAAGATTCGGACATGTTTACTTATCATTACATCGTCATACATGATACCCAACACCATCCATCATATCATACATCCTTTCCATTATCATTATATCACCCCCACCACAAACCCAAAATCAACGAAGAGCCAACATTTAGATTAAATAACTCAAAGCCACTAACATCATAATTAAAGCATTAAGGCTGAACACACAAAAGAAGGAGGTGGTCACTACCATGATGTATTCATCATCACCCTTTCTTTGATTTAACTTAAAAGATTTTTTTATTCATCTTGGTTCGTACCAAGCAGAGAACTCAACACACCAGAGCCCCTGTCTTTCTCACTTTTTCCAACTTCAATGGTTCTTGTTTGCGAGATTACATTGCTTCCTGATCTCACCCTTAGAGCCAGTCAAGGGGTTGTTCTCGGATAAGATCTGGATTGCCCTAGTGAACTCCTTGAAGAAGTAGGCCTGGTCCTTAGCCATCTTCTTAACGATTGGTCTGGTTCGTTTGTCGTGTGCGAGCTGATGGTCCACAAGGAGCAAACCCTTGTTGTCTAGGATGTTACGGTAGTAATTGTTGTCTAGCACCATGGGGGTGCCACGGTCGTTACGCACGTACTGGACCGCCTTTGGGTCAGGGATCGAGTCAGGACACTTGTGTAGCATGTGAGGGACGTGGTCCGGGTTTAAGGACGGGTCCACCTCAGGGTACAAACGATGGACCAGCTTGACACAGTGAGTTCTTCCCACGCTGTGTGACCCTGCACGTGTCATAAAAAAAAAAAGTCAAAATCTTTCAGTATCGAACTTAAAAATCTAACAAGAAACTTAAATTCCAATCGCCTAAATTCAGATCCCATAAGAGTAAAGTCAATTAGTTTGATTAGTATGTTTAAGCATGCATGAGTTTATTGACCAAAATAACCTTGTGCTAGGCTATTGTACCGGGGCATAAACAAGGATTATCCTGTCTTATTTGTTAGTACTAGTGATAGATCGGATAAGGATAACTTTCAAAGTTCAACTCAGATCGCATACACTCCTTTTGTGATTCAATAAAGTTAGCTTTAGTAGTGGTTCATTAGTCATAAGAGTGTTTCATGCATGAGTAAATTGACTGAAATACCCTTAATCTAAGGCAGCAGCAACAAAATATCTCGGTTGGTCAAGAGTTTTTAATTTCAAGCGTTACGTTTTTTCCGGAGCCTAGTGACAAATAATCAAGGATGAGAAAGATAAAAGGTACCTAGGAGGGCGACGAGGCCGGGAGTGTCGATACCGATGGATTTGAACTTTTCAAGAACGACGGAGATACTCTCGTTGTGGTCGGGAAGATATGACTCGAGCATATCCGTCCTGCTTTTAAGTCCATCTCTCCTTCCTGTCTTCAAAGGAATATAAGGTCCTCCTACCTACACCAACCCCACACAGTTTTGTCAAAAAAGGAAAAAAACAGCATGCAGTTTTGTCACCAGACAGAGAAAACGGCACGATTATTATCCTTTAAACTTACTGCTTCGATGCCTTCTCTTGCGGACAAGACGAGAATGTCAGAACATGAGACAACACCAGGACACTCCCTCTCGAGAGCTTCCTTGATCTCCTCGATGTACCTAAAGTTTCTAAGTCCGAAGCTCCTGTCGTGTTCTTTCTCTCCTAGCTCTCTTCTTGTCGAATCCAGCAAAAGCGACGCATCACATGACTGTTTAACCCAAAAAAACAGAGCAAAACAGAGTAAAATCTTTAGATCTGTTTTAGGTAAAATATCAAAACCCATCATGCAAACATATGAAAGATCATTGTAAGAGAGAGAGTTTTCGGACCTCAACGGCGCAGTCATGGAAGATGTTACGGAGCCAAGAGAAAGCGGTGTTCTTGTGGCGTTTGTAGAGGAGTTTGACTTGTTCACGGACGATGTCTTCGGCCTGAGGACACGTGTCCTTGTAGAAGTTCATCATCAAACCTGGCTCAGCCTCTGTTACTGCTTCAGATGTTGCAGAGAGTGCCCAAAGGCAAAGTATCGCCACCATCATCACACCTTTGCCTCCCATTTTTTTTCTCTATCTTTCTTCTCTCACTACACCACTCTTGAGTTGAGTCAGTGAGCAAGCAATGCAGCCTCCTTAAATAAAGGGAAATGGAGTTTTCTTTATTTATTTTTCATAAAATAAAAGAAGCTTAATTTGAAGGTTATAGTAAATTAAAGGCAAGTTGGTGAATTTGCTACTGTTTCTATATGTTTAAGTACGTGACAGATCATATATCATTAAGCTTTATTCATTTTCACTTTGAGAAACCAACAATATTATTATAAGACTACAATAATTGTATGTTCCGTTCAGTCGTGATTAAGAATCTATATTCAATGAAAATTGAAAAGCGTAGACTTATTATAAGAAACTTATGTAATTTTTTTTATTATTTATCAAATTGCAGACACATTATAAGCTTTAAACAGAAAAAAAAATCATACTTAATTGATGCGACAGCTAAATTAGTGTAAGTTTGAATTTGAGAAAAAATAACAAAGTTTTTCTACGTTTTTTTTTTTTAATGTATGAACTTTCATATGGACTGTTGCCAAAACATATATTTTCCAAACTGATAAAAATTAATTTGTGGAGTTTCATTGAAATTACTCAAATGTATGCTAGACGTTCTACTGGAAATTTAATTTCGGTAAGAAATCTAAAACCCAACTTTGTTACTATTTCGAAGGACGGGTGAGTGACCATAGATCATGCTAGTTAGAGTCCTACACAGTGCTATGAGAAAATAAATAAGTTTAGGTTGGAGATATTAATGTGGATGGCTTGTTAGATAGTTTACCTCATTTAGAAGAGTATTTTGGTTAACTAAACAATTCACATTTTTTTGTCAAACAAAAAACCAATCACTAAGTTTTGGATTTTGGTCTCATTGAGTGGCATCAGTGGCCCCTATGACTAAAAAGAATCTTACAAAAAAAACTTATGCTTCTTTTGTTAATAATACACACAAAGGGGGCGGCTATAACAAATAATATTTATGGGGTGGAATAGCTAAAGTCAAAATATATTCATGGGTCGATTTGCAATTACCTGAAACATTTGTTATTGTTAAATTTTTAATACAACGGATAAACCGCTCCTTTTAGGTTATGGAATCTTTCTTTTCGATGAACTCAAGGTGGATTCTTATTTTTTCAAGTACATTTCGATTATTTAGTTCAAGATATAATTCCATTTGTACATATTCAATTACTTTTTGTTCTGTAGTTATTTATATATCCAACTATTTTACTTATTGTAGTAATTGTCAGTAGATTCGTATCGTAAAGTCTTCTCAAATATTGAATGAATCTTGATCCATGTGATGTAATAAAACACGTTCACCACTCTTCACTCTTGAGTGTTCCCTATACTTTATCTGTTTGTGGGTTGAAGTTAAATATTGAATTTAGTTTAGAGTACATTTTGAACTTTTCCTATGTTTTAACATAAACGTTGTTTTGATATTTTTCACATAAACTAAGAAGGTAAATAGGTATACTAATATGTCCCTGCAAAATTAAGAAAAATCTGAAATTATGTTATCTTTCATATTCTTAACTAATTTTCATAGAGGTAAACTAGATATCTAATTAAAAGCTAAAGGCTCCACTATTATTTGTTGCGGAACTATTATGTTTCTCGTTTCAGTAACAAAGGACTAATTTTGTTTAGAATGATTAAAACTAAATAAATATGTAACAGAGCTATAAAATGAGAGGACATTACTACTAATTCGATTCTTCTTCTTTTCTTAATCCTAGAATTTTTTTTATTTTTTTTTT
>Ga0041059_1002288_pt1 | contig 14476 bp, 14 predicted proteins | sample AraColnosormetaG_FD_56232 | JGI IMG/M metagenome (GOLD analysis project Ga0041059, IMG submission 56232) | Arabidopsis roots microbial communities from North Carolina, USA - Col MF nosort | ecosystem: Host-associated > Plants > Roots > Unclassified | place: USA: North Carolina | collected...
AATTGTAAACTATAAAATAAAAATATTTTATAGTTAGATACAATTTGTAAACTTTTATATATACTAACATTAAAAAATAAATTGTTTCCGCGGTGTACCGCGGGTTAAAATCTAGTATATATGTATAAATGTAACGAATAAAATGAGTATATAATTTTATATGATTAGTGTTGAATGTTTTGACTTAACATAAAGTTGCATCAAAATGTATAACTAATGCTATATACTTCTCTTTTTGAAAAAAAAAATTGAGTCTTGGTATATTAACCGGAGACGAGATAATGTAATTATATATTAAGATTTTTTTTCACTGGCATCAAATCTACCAGAACAGTCAAAGAGGTAATTAAGAGTAACTGCAAGAGCTGAAATCTTCTTACAAACAAAAACATAACATAGACCCATAACACAGAGACAGAGATTACCACTAAACTAGACCAAAATGTCCTCGAAACGATAACTAAGTGCACCCACAGAACCAGAGACCATTAACATCCTTAGAGCATCAGGAAAGAGCAGAATCCACTCGAAGCGATCAAGAGAAGGCAGATGAACAATTTGCTTGAGTTCTTGAGAGCAAACGCGCTGCTGTCTGTCGTGTAATCCGGGTTAATCCCTGTCCCAGTGGTGCCTCCTGTGCTATTTCCCCCAAAAACTCCATTGGTTGGGTTCCCTGAATAAGGACTGTTGGTACCACTACCAGGAAGTGTGGTGGTCGTTGGGCTGCCTTTTGGATTGGTTGTGCCAGGTGTCACAGTTGTGCTGCCGCTAGAGCCACTGGAAGAAAATAAGAGTTATATCAGACAATGAAGTTCCAAAACCAGACCAAGTCTTGATGAAAGAGATTGATCTAAAGGAAAGTCTTCAAAGCAAATTCATATTCTATACTCAAAAAACGCTAACAAAAAGAAGAGTCTCAGTTTCTATTAACTAAAAGGGTCTTTGATGGGTCCAAAAGATTAAAGATTTAGAGTACTATTGCTTAATACGGCCATATCAGTCAAGAACATGATCATGCGTTCAAACTGTAATCCAATAAAGCATTTGATTTTGATTATAGATATGACCAAAAGTTTGGTTAAAGAAATAAAGAAAATTGAGTACTTTTAGGTTCACGTTGAACACTTACAATTAACAGTGTCTTAAAATAAGACTGTTCACAACAGAGTCAAAAAATTTCATTACTTACTCTATTTCCTTTAGTCTATTTAAGTAATACTAATGATGCTGTTTTCTATTTTAATTTAAGCTGAATGATGATATCTCTTTCACAACAAAAGTAAACAAGAACAAAAAAAGTTGTAATTTGGGACCCAAACCAAACTTTAATCTACTTTTTCTCTTTGCCACAAACATAGAAAACAAATTCTTGGTTTTGGTTCCATAAAATGCAAAACGTTTCTTTCAATTTCTTGATAAGGCCATTTGAATCAGAAGCATACCTGGCACTAGTAGGAAAGGCACAACCTGTATAACCTGTAAAAAACAAACACAGAAAATGTTAAGCCATTGGTTATTGTCCACAAATTTGAAAACTAGAAATATAGTCTTTATTATGCATTTGGCGTATCCATTTTGTCTCAGAATCTTGAATACCAAAGTCATTCACTAGTGACAAAAATAAAAACCTTCAACTTTCTGTAACTATCAATAATTAGACACCACATGAATCCTAACAAGCACTCCAAAAAGAGCAAGTTTCTTTAGCATTGGCCTAATGTAATATCAAAGAGCAGAACAAATGAGAATAGTTTAGAGAGACTAACTGGGATCGGAGTTAGTGGGAGTGGCAGTTCCATCGAAATTACAAGAGCCAGGAGATTGACCCTTCTTTTGGAAGAAGCTATTGACTGCATAGTTGCAATGAGACCTAACATTGTCAGGGTTGAAGCAAGATTGTTTTGGTTTAGTAGGATTACAATCTGCTCCATTTCCACAAGCATAGTCTAGGGTTGCCTGTAGCACTGTATCACTCAGCCCTGTCTTACACACACACCATGAGGCACCTACAAAGACCACAAGAAAGCCAAAATTAGAAAATAGATAGCTGCATCTTCCTTGTTCTATAATGTGAGAAGCCAACAAGATTTGGGTAAATCTTGGAATCACCTTTAAAAGGCAAGATTTACAAATATTAGGGTAAAAAAAGTAAGTAGGAAGTTGAGAGACAACAAGCAAATCAGAAGAAGAAAAAAATCAGTAAAGTTTTCTAGAAATTTGTGAACTATGCCAAGAAAAAACACTTTAAGAACAGAAAACAATTTTTTATTTTTTCATTCTTCAAAGGAACAGAACCTTTTTCAGACAAGAGCTAACTAAGAGTGAAAGAGATAAGAAGACTAAGCTAAGAAATCTGAAGAAGAGTGAAAGTTCTTACTAGAATGTCCAGCCAAGGATAGAAGGAGAAGTGAAAGCACCAGAGCAGCCATAGATGCGTTCAGACAAAATGTCACTGTTGTCTTTCTAGAAACAGAGAGAGAAAAGAATGGAGATAGAGAGATCTCTAGAGCAAGAAGAAGAAGAAGAAGAAGAAGAAGAGAAAGTGGAGAGACACAGAGAGAGATAGAGAGCAAGTAGAGAGAAAGAGGGGTGGTGAGATGAGAGAGTGGCTACTTGTTCTGTGTCTTCTTGTCTCTTCTCAAAACCCTTTTGAATGCTTTTTTACATCATTAAAGAACTTAGCTCGTGTAGACTTTTTTTGTACGTATATTTTTAGATTTAAATTAAAGACACATCGTATTATTGGTACTTCAAAATAATTTAAAATGACTTATTGTAAAAGGCAATTTTTTTATTTTTTGTGTTGCAGGATGAGATGTGAAAAAGCTGATTCAGAAAATCTTGTTCATGCTTGGGTCAGATTTGAATAATTTGTTTTGCAAAAAAAAGAAATAACAATAATTTGTTTACTGTGTATTGGCCATTCTAAATTTTATAAAATCGACATAATTACAGTAAAAAAAAAAGTATAATATTTTGTGTATTTTATTTTTAATTGTCTTGTTATTAATTCAAAAAAATTCTCTACCAATAATAATAAAAAAAGAATAATTTAGTCATGGTCCACAACTCCCCATGTAATAAACATAAAACGACGTCGATTTCGTGGACCCGTATCTTAGCGGGTCGGTGTACGGGCCTATTTGTTCAAGTATCTAACCGACGCCGTTTTAGAACGCAAGCGATCGCCTTCTTCCTCGGAGAGCCGACCAGAGGTGAAAACACCACAGAGGAGAAGAATCCTAAACGACACAAGTACAGGGATTTTGTCATGTTAGTTCAGCTTCCTCGCTTGACAAGCTCTCTTAGAGAGCCTTTCGACATCGATCAGGCTTACCTTCGCCGCAAAACTATACTCCAAACTCTTAATAAGCCTCGCAGGTCCGTTTTTTTCTTTCCGAACTGATTCCACTCGTTTACTAAGTTTTCAGCGAGTTCTATAGCATCTGTTTGGTGCTATATCGAATTTGATAGTTGTATAGTCTGGTGATCACAATGTCTAAGTAGAATTTGGAAAGCATTTGGAAATACTTGAATTGAATTGGACTATTGTGTTACTTGTGTTTGCCATTTCAGCTCCGGTAATCGCCTTGATGAATCTGACCTTGCTAAGAGGATAGTTCATCAATGGGAAGGAGGTGATTTTATGATGATATCTATTTTTTCCCAATTTCTCTATAAAAGATGGTGTTGTGTGTATATTGATTGGAATTGGTGTGACAGCTTCTCTCGAAGTGCGACAAGCATACAAGCAGTTTATTGGAGCTGTAGTGGAATTGATTGATCGGGAAGTTCCATCAGATGAGTTTCGCGAGGTTGCTTTTTCCGCTTATCGTCTGTTTAACAATCCAGTGGAGGAAGATGATAGTGATATCAATGATAATATAAGCATTTCCGGGAAGAAGTAAGTACTGTTAATTCTGTTTTTTCATTTTATGTATATTCGTTTATTTATCAACCATGCTGATGCAAGATTGTTGAAGATTATGAAAGTGGCCGAGATTTTTGCACTTCTTTATGGTGTTCAGAGATAATTGAGGCTTTCTTATATTCAACAGGTTAGAGTTGCAAAATCTTGTCGGGCATGCTGTCTCAGATGCTAATGTAAAAAACGTGGCCTCCTTTGCTCAGGCACTTTACTCAATACAGCCTACTCATCAGTCTGAGACATATGCTGATGAAGTTAATGGGGGAGCTGAGTTTGGTGCCGACCTTGTTTTCAATCTACCAGCTCGTTTTTTGGTGGAAGCATCTCTTGACGAAACTGGGTTTGTGGATGTAGAAAGCAATGATGCTCATACATCGTTTTCTGAAGGATGGAGTGGTGTTAGCGACACGAAAAATAATCTCAGTGCAGGAAAATTCAATTTAAGTTGGCTAAGAGATGCATGTGGTCGGATGGTTAGAGAAACCAATTCACAACTTTCCCGTGAAGAATTGGCTATGGCTATATGCAGATTTCTGGATTCGGATAAACCCGGTGAGGAGGTATGTTATTTTCGAACCTACTATACCTGTTCCTAGAGCATCATATTTGCAAGTGAAAGTAGATGAGATTTTAAATATTTGTTCTGCAGATAGCTGGGGATCTGCTGGATCTTGTTGGGGATGGTGCATTTGAGACTGTTCAAGACCTTATTATGGTAAGGCCTAAATTTGATATTGCTCTTTTTTCTGAAGTCTACGGACCTGTGGTGATACTTGGTACCTGATTTCCGTTAGATTCTACAGTATAGTATGCCTTTCTCATTAGTTACCATTACGTTTAAGTGGCATGCACAACTGTGTTTTTATGTTTTTGGATGAAATCACCATCTTTTAAGCCGACTTTATGGTGTATGGGTGTGCCTATATATAGTAAAAGAGTTGTTACTAAGGTCTATATTAAAATTATATTCTTCTTTCTAGTCTCTTAGAAATGTGAATGGTGTCTTGTATATTCCTTTTTCAGCATCGGAAAGAAATTGTTGATGCTATCCATCATGGCCAAATGATTCTCAAGTCTGACAAAGCAGCTTCAAACACCCAATCTCGGATGCCTACCTATGGAACACAGGTACATCTATTTGCCTGAGGCCTTCCCTTCTGATTTTGGGCACCATTCCTTTTCTATAGCCACAGTAATGATTGCACTCAGCCACCTTTCAGGTTACTGTTCAAACAGAGTCTGCAAAGCAAATTGAAAAACTTCGGCGTAAGGAGGAAAAGAAAAATAAACGAAATGCTGATCTTGGTTTAGAGAGTGAAATATCAGAGGCCAATTTTTCTTCTTTACTTGAGGCAAGTGAAAAGAAGACTGCATTTGAGGATCTGATTGGGTCTGGAGAAGCGAATTCTCTTGCACTTGCCCTTCCCCAAGGTACTGTAAGGAAGCACTTAAAAGGATATGAGGAAGTGTTTATCCCGCCAACCCCTACTGCACAAATGAAACCTGGCGAGAAGCTGGTACGTCTCATCCATATCCAGAGGCAGATGATAAATTTCTTTGAGTGACATTTTTTCATGCCGAGAAGTTATCGTCAAGTCTTTCTCCACACATTTGAATGGTTTTCTTATATAGATGGTATTGTAGCTTTTTTCTGTCAGATTGCATGCACTCTTAACTCTAAATTCTTGCTTGTTTCTAGATTGAGATAAAAGAGTTAGATGACTTTGCTCAAGCTGCTTTTCATGGTTACAAGTCTTTAAACCGTATTCAGAGTCGCATATTTCAGACAGTTTACCACACCAATGAGAATATATTGGTGAGTCATATGATTTTTTTTTGTCCATACTGCTACAATGCCAATTACGTAGTCAAGCATAACATGATTCTGAACTTTGCAGGTCTGTGCTCCAACAGGAGCTGGTAAAACAAATATAGCTATGATTTCTGTTCTACATGAGGTAAGTTTTTGATTTACCTGGTTGATATATTTTTGTCTGAATCTGTTTTTAATCACAGACCGTGCTGGAAAGAGTTGATATTTACTTTACTAAGAGCGTGATATTTTTTTGTTAGATGTGGTTTATCTAGTAGAAAAGGTGATCTATTGTTTAATCACACTGACTTATTTCATATTTTACTCATAGATATTTTGGAAATTATCTTGCAGATCAAACAACACTTCAGGGATGGCTACTTGCACAAAAATGAGTTTAAGATTGTTTATGTAGCTCCTATGAAGGTAAAACCAGGTTAATATAATCTTATGGATGACTTTTTTTGTAAATATTTTATTTTACTATTTTGTTCTTTGTAGGCGTTAGCAGCAGAGGTCACGTCAGCATTTAGCCGTCGTCTAGCTCCATTAAATATGGTTGTGAAGGAGCTTACAGGGGATATGCAACTCACGAAGACTGAACTTGAAGAAACTCAGGTGTCATTTGAGCTTATGAGATATGCTTAAGTTTCTTGTGGAGACATGTAGGAACTGATACTTACGGATTATTTATCAATTTTGAATCAGATGATAGTGACAACACCAGAGAAATGGGATGTCATTACTCGCAAAAGCAGTGACATGTCAATGTCAATGCTAGTAAAACTATTGATCATTGATGAAGTGCATCTTCTGAATGATGATAGAGGTGCAGTGATAGAGGCGCTAGTTGCTCGGACCCTCCGTCAGGTAACGTCTTGACCATGAAAAATTGGTTCTCCTAAAGTAATTCTTGAAGTTGTAATTTCACTCCTTATGTTGCAGCAGGTTACCATCTGTCTGACTTTTGCTTTGTTTATCAGGTGGAGTCAACTCAGACAATGATAAGAATTGTAGGCCTGTCAGCCACTTTACCTAGCTACCTACAGGTCTTTTCCAACATGATATAGATCTCTGTCACGATGTTTTACTTCACATATCCTTTTTAGTCTCAGGAAATTAGGGTCGGTCAAAATTACTTTTTTTAACCTATTTGTGGGGTGGATTCCAGGTTGCTCAGTTTCTACGAGTGAATACAGACACTGGCCTATTCTATTTTGATTCAAGTTATCGCCCAGTTCCCTTAGCTCAACAATACATAGGCATCACTGAGCATAACTTTGCTGCTAGAAACGAATTATTAAATGAGATATGCTACAAAAAGGTCTCTATCTCGAGCAAAGACTCTTTTTCATTTATGTGAAAATGGATAGGTCACTTATCTATCTGGTAATGCTTTCATGTTAGGTTGTTGATTCAATTAAACAAGGTCATCAAGCAATGATATTTGTTCATTCCCGAAAAGACACTTCAAAAACAGCTGAGAAACTGGTACATGATATTTTACCTTTTTATATTCAGCTTCTACTTTTTACCTGATGTCTTCCAAAACGCATGCATTTGTGGTTTTCCTGAAATCTTAATTATTGCATATGAGAATGATCTCGCCGCCGAAAACATGGTTTCTCAAACGATTTTGGAATCCAGATCTAGAAGTACATGACTTTTATATTTTCACTTTGGCAGGTTGATCTTGCCCGGCAATATGAAACTCTGGATTTGTTCACGAATGAGACTCATCCTCAATTTCAACTGATGAAGGTAAAAAATGGAATATATATTATCTTTTTTAACATCATTGTTGGTGTTAATTTCTCAAGATTGTTTCTGATGTATCTCAGAAAGACGTTATGAAGTCCAGAAATAAGGATCTTGTCAAATTCTTTGAAGCTGGCTTCGGAATTCATCATGCTGGGATGTTGAGATCTGATAGAACACTTACGGAGAGGCTGTTTTCTGATGGTCTCTTGAAGGTACAAAACATTTTGTCTGCTTGCTCTTTACTATTTAAATACTTATTTCCCGCAACTTGTTTTGGTTATACAGGTGCTTGTTTGCACTGCAACTCTTGCGTGGGGTGTAAATCTGCCTGCACACACAGTCGTAATTAAGGTATGCTTATGTGGTGCTCTTTGGTATAGCCAGAGTTCACTCTGTAATCTGTGGGAAGATAAGTTTCTGTTTTGGGAGATCAAACAAGTGGCGCAATTATATCACATTTCCTTATAGCTCAATATGTTCGGTTGATTTCCAGGGAACACAATTGTATGATGCCAAGGCTGGTGGGTGGAAAGACTTGGGAATGCTTGATGTCATGCAGGTAAAGGAAAAATCTTCTTTAGAAAAGAGCAGGACATTGTTATATCTTTGGTATTAATGTATCATGCTATTATATGCATTTAGATCTTTGGAAGGGCAGGGAGACCACAATTTGATAAGAGTGGTGAGGGAATTATCATCACATCCCATGACAAGCTGGCATACTATCTCCGGCTGCTGACTAGTCAGCTTCCCATAGAAAGTCAGGTATTGGGCAGAAACCTAAAAGGGCTTGGGTCTGTCATCTTGATGCAGAAACCTGCTTTTGTAGTTTGATCTGTCAAATTTCTTTGGCCATACAGTAAAGTCCCATTGTAATTCTTATTTGCAGTTCATAAGCTCCTTGAAAGATAACTTAAACGCAGAAGTGGTTTTGGGAACTGTAACTAATGTAAAGGAAGCCTGTGCTTGGCTTGGATATACATATTTGTCAATTCGGATGAAGTTAAATCCTTTGGCTTATGGCATTGGATGGGAAGAGGTGCGTTATTCTTTGCATTTATGTTTTTTAAGCTCTAGTAGTGTACATGGAGATCTTTGTGATTTTGTTTATGCCATAGTGGTTTTGAATCATATTATAATACTGATTTATATATGTACCTAAAACTATTCTGACCTTGTTACTCATCACAGATAATTGCCGATCCTTCTTTATCCTTGAAGCAACGAGCCCTTGTTGCTGATGCTGCCCGTTCACTGGACAAAGCTAAGATGATGAGGTTCGATGAGAAAAGTGGAAACTTTTACTGTACCGAGCTTGGACGGGTTGCAAGTCACTTCTATATTCAATATTCTAGTGTTGAAACATACAACGAAATGTTGAAGCGGCACATGAATGAAAGCGAGGTTTTCAATAATCATTCTGTTTTTCTGATATTTTCTTGTTTCTTTGCTGTGTAACTAAAGTTTAATCATTACTTACTGATTTCAAATTTTCTGGTGTAGATAATTAATATGGTTGCCCATTCTTCTGAATTTGAAAATATTGTGGTAAGAGAGGAAGAGCAGCATGAACTTGAGACTCTTGCACGCTCTTGCTGTCCCTTAGAAGTTAAGGGAGGCCCTTCTAACAAACATGGAAAAATTTCGATTCTTATTCAGGTGACTGACTTTCACTGTCATTTCAATATTATACCTATGCGATGAAACGGCTGGTTGATATCGAGTTCTGATATAGTGGCTTTATGATCTACAGTTGTACATATCCCGTGGATCAATTGATGCATTTTCTCTGGTCTCTGATGCTTCATACATTAGTGCTAGTTTAGCACGTATAATGCGTGCTCTGTTTGAAATATGCTTGCGAAAAGGCTGGTGTGAGATGACTTTATTTATGTTGGAATACTGCAAGGCAGTTGATCGTCAACTATGGCCTCATCAGCATCCTCTTCGGCAATTCGAAAGGGATCTGCCTTCTGATGTAAGCTTCTGAATACTATTTTTACTTGTAATATGTAATATTTTCTCTAATTCATCTCAATTGATCAGATATTAAGAAAACTTGAAGAGCGAAGGGATGACTTAGACCATTTGTATGAGATGGAGGAAAAGGAAATTGGAGCGCTGATTCGTTATAATCCTGGGGGAAGGGTATATAAATCTTAAGTTCACTAAGTTACTGCATGTATATATGGAAAAAAGCACTAATGTTTTTTGGTTTTTTGCTTGCACTGGAATTTCTAGTTGGTCAAGCAGCATCTAGGATATTTTCCTTCAATTCAGTTGGCAGCTACTGTTAGTCCAATCACCCGCACTGTATTGAAGGTAGCTAATGGAGAGATTCTTCAATAATTTATAAGCTTTCAGACGACAAACTATCTATCAACATCTAATTTGTTACCATTTTTAGGTGGATTTGCTTATAACTCCAAATTTCATATGGAAGGATCGTTTTCATGGTACTGCTCTTCGTTGGTGGATTCTCATTGAGGTACTACTATCTAACTCCCATTAAGACACATATGTCACAGTGACAAAGAATGAGCTGTTTGTAACGATATAGTATCTCATGTTATAGCACTACTAAACACTAGGAAGAGTCAATACTCTGTGCTAGATACTAGTTAACTAATGATTTCTTCTTCAATAATGCTAACTCTTTTGGCAGTGTTGATATAACGCTTGTCTTGTGCTATTTCTTCGACAGGACACAGAGAATGATTATATCTATCACTCAGATCTTTTCACACTAACGAAGCGGATGGCTAGAGGGGAACCACAGAAGCTTTCTTTTACCGTACCGATATTTGAACCACACCCACCACAATACTATGTTCATGCGGTTTCTGATTCTTGGTTGCATGCAGAGACTTACTTCACAATCTCTTTTCACAATCTTGCACTACCAGAGGTATATATCTTCTAGAGGTTGCTATTTCCGAAATAGTTACAAGATCATTTCTACGCTTAAATTATCGGTAAGGTAGGTCCTAACAGTCTTCTTCATTCAGGCGCGGACGTCTCACACAGAGCTTTTAGACTTAAAACCTCTTCCTGTGACTTCTCTTGGGAATAAGTTGTATGAATCGCTTTACAAATTTTCACATTTCAATCCAATACAGACTCAGGTTTGAGCATATTTACCCTGTTACTCTCCTAATTTTATATTAAAAATGTTTTTCTTCATCACTCCTTTTTTAGTTAACTGAAAATTGTATGGTTTGGTGTTGCAGATTTTTCATGTGTTATATCACACAGACAACAATGTTCTTGTAGGAGCTCCAACTGGAAGTGGGAAAACTATATCTGCTGAACTTGCAATGTTGCGTCTCTTCAGTACCCAGCCTGATATGAAGGTATGAGTTTTCACTCTCCTAACGCTTGGTAATTATTTAGTTCGAGACTTCGACTAATGTTTCAGTTTATTATACATGATTATGTTTCAGCTAAATTGCCAGCCTTTTACTGAATCTACCTATTGAAATGAAGAAATGAATCTCTAAAATGATATCAAATCACGGCTTAGTTTAGTTTCTAGTGTTCTATTTTATCTTACTGAAGATGCCTAAATTTTTGTGGCTTGCAGGTTGTTTACATAGCACCACTGAAGGCTATTGTTCGAGAAAGGATGAATGATTGGAAAAAGCATCTTGTTGCTCCACTTGGAAAAGAAATGGTAAGAGGATATTGCCTCGGAGCATCTATACATGTTGCAGACTCATAATCCATGATTGCTGTTTATTTGGCTACCAAATATTATTCCTAACACTTGCATTTCAACAGGTTGAAATGACTGGAGATTACACTCCAGATTTAGTAGCTCTCTTGTCCGCGGACATCATCATATCTACCCCTGAAAAATGGGATGGCATTAGTCGTAATTGGCATACTCGAAGTTATGTCAAAAAGGTAAATTTTTGTCAATAGATTGCCTTTTTTGTGAACAGTAACTTATGATGTTCTGGGGATATAGGTCGGCCTTGTTATTTTGGATGAGATTCACTTGCTTGGAGCCGACAGAGGACCGATTCTTGAGGTAGAAGCTTAATAACTATTATATCCCATTTTCTAAGTACTTACGCTAAGCTCCATCTATTGGTTAGAAGTTTCCAGTTATATCATGACACATGCAATGTATCTATGGTCTTGGTGAAGAGCTTATATCTTTTCGGCTCAGGTTTTTTCAAAGTTATGTGTTCCACCAGATTTATTTTTGATCTACATTTGGTTTCCAGGTTATTGTATCTAGGATGAGATATATATCATCACAGACAGAGCGCTCCGTCCGGTTTGTTGGGCTTTCTACAGCTCTGGCAAATGCAGGGTTCGTATTTTAACTTCTCAGACTCTTTGAATATGCTCTTTTCTATGTATTATCATTAAACACGCAACTGAATGTTCGAGCTGGTAGACTGTTATTCGTGTCTTTTCTGTGCTGATGACATTGTGCTTATAGTGTGATTTGTGAGTGAAAGACTTTCAACTTTAGTCTTATTTACTAGAAAATGTTAATGTGGAAGATGGCTTAAGATATACCTTACTCCCAATTTTTCTGGTAGCCAGTTTTACTTATTCTCTCAAGTCTCCCTTTTCAGTGATTTGGCTGACTGGTTGGGTGTTGGGGAGATCGGACTTTTCAATTTTAAACCAAGCGTCAGGCCTGTACCAATTGAAGTTCATATTCAGGTAAGTCAATATCTTTTCTCTAGTTTGCAAACAATTAATACCTTTCTTAAACAAAAAATTTATGTATGTCTCCTACACTGTACTTGACTACGCTATTTAATTTCCATTTTCGGTGGGTGGATTAAAGGTATTCAAGGAAACCATACAAGTATGAAATTTCCAGACTTAACCTTGTTTATTGTTTTCAGGGTTATCCTGGAAAGTATTACTGCCCAAGGATGAATAGCATGAACAAGCCAGCATATGCAGCCATATGTACTCATTCACCTACGAAACCTGTTCTTATCTTTGTTTCATCCCGTAGGCAGACAAGGCTTACTGCATTGGATCTTATTCAGGCATGATTTATCATCAAACACCGATACCGAATCATCTTTTAACTATATAACTCTAATTTGTATCATCCTTTGTATCTTCTTTTCCTATGAAATGAAGTTTGCTGCCTCCGACGAACATCCGCGGCAATTTCTGAGTGTGTCAGAGGAAGACTTGCAGATGGTCCTCTCACAGATAACTGATCAAAACCTTCGACATACGTTGCAATTCGGCATCGGACTGCATCATGCAGGTTTAAACGACCACGATAGATCTGCAGTCGAAGAGCTTTTCACGAACAACAAGATTCAGGCAATTTCCTCAACATATTCTCTCTGCTGCCTTTACCGTATCCATGGTTACACTTTTACATTACGATTGATGATGGAATCCATGCTTCCATTACAGGTTTTGGTCTCAACAAGTACCTTGGCATGGGGAGTGAACCTACCAGCTCACTTAGTTATTATAAAGGTAAAAGAAGGTCCTCTTCTATTATTATGTTTGGGATCACTTTCTTGGATTTTCTCCTCTAATGATTTGTCTTTTCTCTTTAATACCGTTGTTTTTGGCAATGTTTCCTATCAGGGAACAGAATATTTCGACGGGAAAACCAAAAGATATGTTGACTTCCCTCTTACAGAGATCTTGCAAATGATGGGACGTGCAGGGCGACCACAGTTTGACCAACATGGGAAAGCGGTTATTCTTGTACATGAACCTAAAAAAAGCTTTTACAAAAAGGTCAAGCTCAGTTGGAATTATTTGGCAATTTTTGGTATCCGTTGCAACAATTTACCTCAAAAAGATCATACTTCCTCTGCATGCAGTTCTTGTACGAACCATTCCCCGTAGAAAGTAGTTTGAAAGAGAAGCTGCACGATCACTTCAATGCGGAAATCGTCTCTGGAACAATAGGCAACAAAGAAGATGCAGTGCATTATCTTACATGGACGTATTTGTTTCGTAGACTGGTAAATATGCTTCAGTTTTATTAAAAAGCGAGATACTACTTGAGAACGTGATTCTGGTTCCTTGAAAAATTGTGCTAAAAGCATGATCAGTTCCCTGCAGCCAGATTCTCTTTTTCCTTTCAGATTTTTCCATTACTGCAGAATAACCAGTTCATGACTCAATCTGGTATTTGATGTAACAGATGGCTAATCCTGCTTACTATGGGCTAGAAGGTACTCAAGACGAAACAATCTGTTCCTACTTATCAAGGTAAATATCAAAGTTATTAAATAAAGAAGATTTCTCTAACTAGAACCATTGTAATATTGGTGTATGCGGGCTGCTTTTTGTGTAGATTGGTGCAAACCACATTTGAGGATCTTGAAGACAGTGGTTGCCTCAAAGTAAATGAAGATAGTGTGGAGCCTACGATGCTGGGTACAATAGCGTCACAGTATTACCTTTGCTACATGACCGTGTCTATGTTTGGCTCTAATATAGGTCCTGACACATCGCTTGAAGTAAGAAGCTGATCCAGTTTATATTGATTATTCTTTTTGTTTTTCTTTGGTTTCTAACCACTGCCCTTTAGGCATTTTTGCATATCTTGGCTGGTGCTTCTGAGTATGATGAACTTCCTGTGCGGCACAATGAGGTCTGGTCTATACTGTTTTACTTGACGAATATATGGTTCATTTTTAAAAGTATCTTTAGTGATATGGTGTCAAAAAAAAAAAAAATCTGTGTCCCTTAGGAAAATTACAATAAAACACTGTCAGATAGAGTTCGGTATCCCGTGGATAATAACCATCTAGATGATCCTCATGTGAAAGCGAATCTGCTCTTCCAGGTATGTACTTCTTCACACTATCATGCACTGAAGAATGAAACAAAAATCCAAACTGTGTGAGTTCATGACTTAGGCCCTGTTTGTTTGTCCATCCACATGATCCATCCAAATGGAGATGAAAAATGATGTTTGTTTTTGACAATTTAACAAGCATTTGGATGGATCATCTGGA
>Ga0041059_1002289_pt1 | contig 14472 bp, 19 predicted proteins | sample AraColnosormetaG_FD_56232 | JGI IMG/M metagenome (GOLD analysis project Ga0041059, IMG submission 56232) | Arabidopsis roots microbial communities from North Carolina, USA - Col MF nosort | ecosystem: Host-associated > Plants > Roots > Unclassified | place: USA: North Carolina | collected...
AAAAATACACAAAAATAACTAAAATATCCAAAAAAATTCTAATATTTTCTATATATAAGTATAAATATAACTAATATATACTTATATTTGAGATATGTTTGCATACCTATTCGGGTTTGGGTTTGAGTTTTTCGGGTTTTAAAGTTTATATCCGTTCGAGTATTTGAAAATTTCGGGTACACCCGCCTAAATAGGCGGACCTTATCTAGTATATATATACATTTGAACTATATTGTTTACTTTTTAGTTGATTTAGGCTATGTATGACATTGACATAAATCTACCTGTTATTTATCACGTGTAATTCGTGTAAAGTGTAAACTAGAAAGTTCAAATACGTATTTGTTTTTGTTCTGTTATATAGGATTGNCATAGTTGTAAATCTACAATTTATTACAACATGAATAAGTACACAAGCAATGTAATTGGATTTAATTGCTAAACTCTTTACATGGTCAATCTAAATTTGATAAGAAATACGTCACATATTACTAAGACTGATAGTTTTTTTGTTGTCACCAATTATTTTTGTTAAATTGACGAAAACAATTCCAAAAACTCAAATGTACAAAATCATACAGTCTCACAAACATCTCATAGAGAAAGATATAAATCTCCCATATGGGAACGATAACACGAGGTCGAAATACTATTCGTAAAACTAAAACGCCTTAGTTATAAATCGTTAGTTGTAACCGCGGTCGAGAATACATACAGATCCACGAAACTACTACTACACATGCTGCTGAATTGGAATTTGGAAAAGACCATCTTCTTTAGGAAGAGCTCACCCAATGAGTGACAAAGGTGTCGGTGGCTTGTTTTCTACCCATATGTATACATCAAATGGTAGTTTCATTAACGTTTGGTTTTGAGAAAAGTAAGACTTTGGCTAGTAGCTAGGTTCGTATATAATAAACTCTTTTGAGAAAGTTCATCACTGGTGGAAAATGTTAAACCGGTTTTTTCTCATTTTTTCCGCCATGTTAACCACCGGTTTAAAAAGACCGTAACACATTGAAAGATTAATAAGGGTATATTTGTAATTACGGTTTGCTGGCAATTTTTAATTATTATTTTAATTAGAGAAAATAGAGAAGCCCTATCAATGTACATGGTATATATATAAAAGGCAAAACCCTAGAAAACGATACTCTTCGACTCAGCCGTCCTTTCGCAGAAACCATTTGGAGTTGGAGCTTTGGACGACGACAATGGTATCATCTCTCTTCCTTCCATCTTCATTTCGTTTCATTTGGGATCTGTTAGTTGTTTGCTTTCATAGTAGAATCATCGAATTAGATCCTTCACGATAGAGTTAGTGTTTCCTGGATGCATTCTCGCTTGAAGATGAACACACATGGGTTTCGATTTCCTCTCGGTGGTAACACCATCATTGCTTATCTGCTTTGGATTTAGCTTTTGATAGATTTGGTAGTTGATATAGCTTATGAATCCATCTAGAAATTTGCGTAGAGAGCAATGTCACAAATGTTCTGTGGTTACTTTATCAATCTAATCACGCCACGATTTGGTTTTAGGCCCCGAAGAAAGGAGTGAAGGTAGCTGCTAAGAAGAAGACCGCGGTATGTTTCATTTCCAATTCTCTTCTTCTTTTTTAGGTTTTCGAACATTCAATTTGTTCTTTGTTGTTGTTTTTTTCTTTCTTGCTGAAGTTTTGTGTTTTGATTTCTGATTTCTCCAGGAGAAAGTTTCAAACCCTCTATTCGAGAGGAGGCCTAAGCAATTCGGTATTGGTGGAGCTTTACCTCCTAAGAAGGATCTCTCTCGCTACATCAAATGGCCCAAATCCATCCGTCTTCAAAGGCAAAAGAGGATCCTGAAGCAGAGGTTGAAGGTCCCTCCAGCTCTTAACCAATTCACCAAGACTCTTGACAAGAATCTTGGTATGTCTATTTCATTCTCAATCTACTCTTCAAACATTTACTACTTGCTGCTGTTAATTTATTATTGAAATATTTACCAGTTCTGGTAAATCTTGTGTTGCTGTAACCTTATAAGAAGACTTCGGTGCCTTATTTATATTCGTTATTGATAATTGCAGCTACCAGCCTCTTCAAGGTCCTTCTGAAGTACAGGCCAGAAGACAAAGCTGCCAAGAAGGAGCGTCTTGTAAAGAAGGCCCAAGCTGAAGCTGAGGGAAAGCCTTCTGAGTCTAAGAAGCCCATTGTAGTCAAATACGGCCTCAACCATGTGACCTACCTCATTGAGCAGAACAAGGCCCAACTTGTTGTTATTGCTCATGATGTCGACCCAATTGAGTTGGTTGTCTGGTTGCCTGCTCTGTGCAGGAAGATGGAAGTCCCGTACTGCATTGTCAAGGGCAAATCTCGTCTTGGAGCGGTATGTGTTGTGGGTGATTTCTCTCTAGTTTATAGCCACTAGCATGGAGAGTTAATCTTTATTTCTTTCTCTGACTTTCAGGTTGTTCACCAGAAGACTGCTTCTTGCTTGTGTTTGACCACTGTCAAGAACGAGGACAAGCTAGAGTTCAGCAAAATCCTGGAAGCTATCAAGGTAAATACTTCTTGTGACCAATAGAATGGTAGATTGTGTGAAACATATTGTTGGAGATTCTTATGATTGTGTTTTTGGGTTTTTGTCTATAGGCCAACTTCAATGACAAGTACGAGGAGTACAGGAAGAAATGGGGAGGAGGCATAATGGGATCTAAGTCTCAGGCAAAGACCAAGGCAAAGGAAAGAGTTATTGCAAAGGAGGCTGCCCAAAGGATGAATTAAGAGGCTAGCTTCTTTTGTTTGTGGTTTGCTCGGATTCGTAAAACTTAATAGAGCTTTTTGTTTAGCTGGTTCTTGAAGTACCTCTTTTTTAGTTGAACCCTTTATTATGGATGTTTTGCAATTTCTTGGGACAGTTTCAATGTTATTCAAGCTGCTGGATCCTCTTTGGTCTCTCAACCACTTAAAACTTGACAGTGTGAAATTTTAGCCAAATGCTTATTGCATTCTGGAAAGAGTTATAAGTTTAATTCTCAAATTCTTTTACAGTTCATCTCATAATGATGTGCGTAATTTTTGGTCTTTATGGTTCGATGTTGGAGCAACCATATCCCTAACAACTAGAGTTATATAAGTTCATTAAAATTTGTAGCTGAAGACCAAAAAGTTAATAGTAATAAGTGGGCTTGACGAAATAAAGTTAACAACAAGTGGGCTGATAACTAGATAACAAAGTGGGCTGATAAAATAAAGATTGGGCCCAGATTTTAAATTGAGTTTTATTATAATTGACCCAGCTTCGGGCAAGTTTTCGCTTTTGACCCTTAACTAATTATTCTCCGTGTGGTTTGGATTTGGCGATTGGCAATAGATTCATCAGAGGTTTTTGATATTGGAGGGAATCGGTAACGGGCATGGAAGCCACTGATCCAAGCGCAGAGATCGAGCTCTACACCATTCCTGCTCAATCCAGTATGTCTTCTCTTACCCTCGCCATGCTTTTAGATCTCTAGGGTTTCTTCTTCTACTCTTTTTACTCGCTCAACTGTTTCCGTCTCTTAGGTTTCTGCTTTCTATGGTTTGTTTTCTTTGCAATTGATTTGGGGATTTGTCTTGTTCTTTACAAGGTTGGTTCTTATGGGATGATATACACGAAATTGAAAGACGCGAGTTTGCGGAGTTCTTCACTGAGAGCTCAATCACTAGAACCCCCAAAGTTTACAAGGAGTACCGAGATTTCATTATCAATAAGTTTAGAGAGGACACTTGTCGGAGACTCACCTTCACCAGTGTCCGCAAGTTTCTTGTTGGCGATGTCAATTTGCTCCAGAAAGTTTTTCTCTTCCTCGAAAAATGGGGATTGATCAATTTTAGCTCTTCCCTGAAGAAAAATGACCATCTATTGTCCGTGGATAATGCTAAAATAGAACAAGGGACTCCTGCTGGAATTCGAGTTACTGCAACCCCTAATTCTCTTAGGCCTATAACCGCACCGCCCCTTGTTGAGGAAAGAGTTGAGACTGGCATCAAAGTACCACCGCTTACCTCTTATTCAGATGTTTTCAGTGATTTGAAGAAGCCGGATCATGTATTGGTTTGTGCGCATTGTGGAGAACGTTGCGATTCTCCTTTCTATCAACATAACAAGGTAGTTTTTTTTTGCTTTTTTTCGATTAGCATATTTCATACTCTCTAGTCTGTTTTGTTTATGCTTCTTTTTTTTTTGACATATGATGTTGGCAGGGTATAGTCAACATATGCGAAAAGTGTTTCAAGAATGGAAACTATGGGGAGAACAACACTGCAGATGATTTTAAGTTGATTGGGAATTCAGCTGCAGCTGTGTGGACAGAGGAAGAGATCCTCCTCTTGCTAGAATCTGTGCTGAAACATGGAGATGATTGGGAACTCATTTCACAAAGTGTTTCTACCAAGAGTAGACTAGATTGCATTTCTAAACTCATTGAGCTCCCGTTTGGAGAGTTTCTGATGGGTTCTGCTTCTGGAAGACTCAATCCCTCTATCCTCACCGAGGATGAAAACACGGAACAGGTGCAAACTGATGGGCAGGAACATGAGGAAACAGAGACAAGGGAAGAAAAAGAAGATCGCGTGAATGAAGATGAGCCTCCAGCAAAAAGGAAACGTGTTGCACTGATATCAGAGGGTGATAGTTCACTTATGAAACAGGTGAATGTTTGGTTAAACTATATGCCTTGTGTTCATTATTTTCCATATGAGTGTAACATTCGGGTTCTTCTCTGACCTTTAACCGTCGCAAAGAATGCCCTTTTTAACTCCACTGGAAAAGAATGTTCAAGAGATAACATGTTTACATATTGCACAACAGGTCGCTGCCATGGCAAGTAAAGTTGGTCCATCTGTCGCAACTGCTGCTGCAAAAGCTGCACTTGCAGCTCTTTGTGATGAAGCCTCATGTCCAAAAGAGATTTTTGACACTGATGACTACAGCAATTTCACAGTTGATAGGTTCGATTCTCTAAGCCCTCAATTTGCTTGTGGTTTGGCTTCTCATGTCCTACACTAATCTCAAGATACAAAACTTTGCTCACAGAGCCAATGGAGAGAAAGATACAGATATGGAGGAACAGCAAGAAGAGAAAGGTAAATTGTGTTGTGATTCAATCTGCATTCCTAGGTTTATAATGAAAGCTCAAGGCTTAAGATTTGGAATCGTTATATATTTGCAGACGGGCCTCAGGGTCTACCTGTAGCGTTAAGGATAAGAGCGTCTGTGGCAACAGCTCTAGGAGCTGCGGCTGCACAAGCGAAAATACTGGCTGATCAAGAAGAAAGAGAAATGGAACAGTTAGCTGCGACAGTAATAGAACAACAGGTTGGTTGTAACTTGTAACAACATTAAAACATTTGTGTCTGTTCCACTGTGTTTGTGTCTTGAACCGGACATGTTTTGCTTCTCTTTGTTGTACTCAGCTGAAGAAACTGCAGAGCAAGTTGAAGTTTCTAGACGACTTGGAATCGATAATGGATGAAGAAGAGAAAGTGATAGAGGGTGTAAAGGAAACAATCATCCAAGAGAGGGTTAGCGTTTTGCAATGCGCGTTTAGAAGCGGTATTACCAAACGTTGGGATCATACGTACGTGAAATGATCTTCTTCTTTCATTCGTACTTTTTTTTTCTCTTGGGGTAGAGTTGTTTTCTCATTCCTTATGGATTTGTTATGTTGACTTTTGAGGATTATATGTATTTAGTATTAATGTGTTTTATTGACTTAATGAGGAGAGTAGGTTTAGGTTACATACCTCTTTTGTCGATATGTCTGACCAATGGATGGGTCTCTCTACTAATTCACACGCGCCCAGTGTGACGTCAAATAAATAAAATTCCGAAAACATTTTCTGAGCTTTCCATAATTTGGAAAAAAGTGAATTGAAAAAAAGAACAGTGACACTCTTGTTTCTATAAATTGGTGAGACCGTCCTCAAAACCCCTTCGTCACCTTCAGTGTCTCTCTCTCAAGATCTAGCTCCGGTCATGAAGTCGTCGGAATTCCAATACCACGAGGTTCTCTCTCTCTCTCCCTCTCTCTGCTTAGAGATTTTAGATGTAGTAGTAATAGTTTAACAGGAGAGTGAAGATGTCAAGAGGTGTTGAGATGATTGATTAGATCTTTGAATAAACAAATATGTGTATGAATTGGTGACAGGAATACGTGAGAAATTCAAGAGGTGTAGAGTTGTTCGCATGTAGATGGATCCCATCTTCTTCGTCTTCTCCCAAAGCTCTGGTTTTCCTCTGCCATGGTTGCAGTTATTTCCTTATTATTTCTAAAAGCCGCTTTCTTCATTACACATAATAAAACTGAACAAGTTGGTGGTGATTTTGTGCAGGTTATGGAATGGAGTGTAGCGACTCCATGAAAGGTTTTTCATTATTCTTCTTCCTTCCAATTTATGATTCACATGCACAATAGTAATGCATTAGATCTAACAAATCTCCAAAAATATGGATTTTTTGTTTCTCTTGCCTTGATTTGGCGGTGGGATTTTAGATTTAATTAGCAAGTTTTTTTTTTGTGTTGCTTCTATCAGTTCTCTGAATCAGATTACGCATGATACTGAGAAAAAAGTCATTTCTTTCACTGCTTATCATTTTTTTTAACTTTTATATTTTAGATTTGATGCATTATACTAGTTAGGATTTGTGTAGTGATAGTAGCAGATCATGGATCTTAAATTCACTGTGGACCTTAGAACATTTATGTGTGTAGTAATACTCCTTAAATGCCTCTAGAAAGCAAGTCATGGAGGGTGTTAGGACCGGTAGGTCAACAAGTCTTACTTTATGTGGTTGGTTTTGGTTGGAGAACGACCCTCAGACTAAATTTAATTTATTTCATTTTTTTGGTCTTTCCTCGTTTAGAGTGTTGTATTTGATCCCTTGCAAATTAAATTACCTTTCTTTCTATGGCTAGCTTGGTGGTTGAGAAAATTTATTCGGAAGTTGATACATGTTTGAAACTAAACAAACTGATACATGTTTTGATTTTAGAATGCGGAATCAGGCTGGCTTCAGCTGGATACGCGGTTTTTGGTATGGACTATGAAGGTCATGGAAGGTCCATGGGATCTCGTTGCTACATCAAGAAGTTTGCGAATGTTGTGAATGATTGCTATGACTACTACACATCTATTTGTGGTATTTCATTTGACATATATAACAATAACATTCCTCTCTCTCTTCTTCTCCGTTTATCAGTAAGAAGAGATTTTCTCAACCCCTTAAGTTAATCCGGTTAATTTTATGTGACACCAGCGCAAGAGGAGTACATGGACAAAGGCAGATTCTTGTATGGAGAATCCATGGGAGGCGCAGTCACTTTATTGCTTCACAAAAAAGATCCTTTGTTTTGGAACGGCGCCATTCTAGTTGCTCCAATGTGTAAGGTAAAAAACCTGCAACTATAATTTTAGATTGCAGAGTCGTAGGTGATAATAATATTGAAATGCAAAGTATATTGTTATGTTTAAATATGCAGATATCTGAGAAGGTGAAGCCACACCCTATAGTGATTAATCTGTTAACTAGAGTCGAAGAAATCATACCTAAATGGAAAATAGTTCCAACAAAAGACGTGATTGACGCTGCTTTCAAGGACCTCGTCAAGCGAGAAGAGGTCTGTATAGTGTATACCAACCCTCTGATCACCATCGAAATTGGTTATATGTAAATAATTTGGTGTGTGTAAATGCAGGTAAGGAACAACAAGCTGATATATCAAGACAAGCCTAGGCTCAAAACCGCACTTGAGATGCTTAGGACAAGCATGAACCTAGAAGACACTCTCCACGAGGTTCATGTCTCTTATTGATTGTTCTTGATCCCGTGTTATGACATTATTTCTGACCAAGACAACATGATATTGCAGATAACAATGCCATTCTTTGTATTACACGGAGAAGCAGATACAGTGACGGATCCAGAGGTAAGCAAAGCTCTGTACGAGAAAGCTAGCACAAGGGACAAGACGCTCAAGTTGTATCCAGGGATGTGGCACGCTCTGACGTCAGGTGAGCCTGACTGTAACGTGGACCTTGTTTTTGCTGACATCATCAATTGGCTTGACCTTCGAACCGCTGACCCTGCCTCTCTCACTGTCACTCCTATACGAGTTGGTAACACTACGAGCGTCCAGAGGGTAACTACTGTTAACGGCGTTAGTAACGGTCATAGGAGGCCTAAACGTCCCTTCTTCAATCTCCTTTGTGGTTTGAACCGTGGCCGTTTGGTTCCACGATCCACTGTGTAATAAAATTTTATCAAGGCAAACAAAAAACAATTTATGAAAAAGAGAGTTATGATTTTGTGTGAATTATTAAAGATTGGTGGTCTCATGGTTTGAAATTTGAAAATGTATGGCCCAAAGAATTTATAAGTTATGGCTACCTAAAATATTTATATTCGTTTGGAAAACGTTAAAGCCCCCCAAAAAAAACATTAAAGCCCATATAAATTGACAAGGCCCAAAATTTGAAAGGCCTAACTTAACTATGTTGTAGCGCCGGTCCGCCAAGTACTTTCGAGTATCGAGTCGTCGTTCTTCTTCTTCCTCTGAGAGAGAGATCTGCGGAAAACGAAAGCGAGATTTATCAGGTAAGGTAAAACCCTAACTTCTTCGATCTTTCCTTGTGCGAAAATCTGTAATTCTGCTTTCCTGAGTCTCTTTCGTATTCCTTTACTTTGATAGGTTCGGTGATTCTTTGTGGAGAAGAAGCTCGCGATAAGTCAACATGAGGTATATCTCTCGATGGTTCTAAGTTTCTTCTGCATTTTGTGGTGCTCAATTTGAGACTTGTCTAACACTGTGGTGTTTCTCTTGATTTTCTATATTTTTTCTCGCAGCAAGCCAATGGAAGAGGATACCAATGTAAGCTTCCTTCTAATTTCTCTCGCTACTGCTTTTCTCGATTCGCTGTTTGCCATAATTCATCTACTGTTTCCAGTTTCATCAATCTTAGCTGTCTCTAGTACTTGAGTAGGACTGTGCCACTAAAGATTTTCACTGAATTTTTGTTCCGTTCTGCGTTGAATGGGCAGTAGAGAATTGGATGTTTTCATCACTTCTGCCCTTTGTTGTAATGTCATTTGATTGTTGCTGTTATAAACTCCATTAGTTTCCTGCTTGTATGATACTCTTAAGGATGTGTTCTCTCCTTAAATGTTGTTTCTAATTCATCATGCTTGATACTGTCCTTAGCAGGGCAAGACTGAGGAAGAGGAATTCAACACCGGGCCACTCTCTGTTCTTATGATGAGCGTCAAGAATAACACTCAGGTATAGAGATCTCTAGGAGATGTATTGAGCTTCTGATGTTAGATAATGATGTTGTATATGAAAACTGATTAAATGGATAGATGTTTTTGACCTTCATGGGCTAGGTGTTAGACAATGAAATATTGAAATGTATAACGAAGAGTGGTTAAAATGGAAAGGTTATTAACAAGGTCAACTTTTTTATGTTCAGGTTTTAATCAATTGCCGGAACAACAGGAAACTTCTTGGGCGAGTGAGGGCGTTTGACAGACACTGCAACATGGTTCTTGAAAATGTCAGAGAGATGTGGACTGAGGTAGCCAATATTCATTATCCTGAAATCAGTTTTGTCTACATATAAAACTTGTGGTGCCTGAGATGGCGTTGGTTTGGTTTAGGTTCCGAAAACTGGGAAAGGCAAGAAGAAAGCACTTCCGGTGAACAGAGATCGGTTCATAAGCAAGATGTTTCTACGTGGAGACTCGGTCATTATCGTCCTCAGGAATCCAAAATGAGAGGAAGAGAGACTTAGAGACATGTTCCTTGTTTGTTGTGCTAAAACTGATAAATTCTTGTAGGTAGTAGCATCTTTTAAAGTTATTCGTCTCATTTTCGTTTATGTCCGAATTGACAAGATCTTTTAAAGATCTTTTAAAGACATGTTCCTTGTTTGTTGTTTGTTCAGCTCGCATGTCCAAGCTCAAAACTACGGTGATTGCATTAAAAAAAATAAAACTTTAAAATCGGTGAGGTTTCAATATCACTACATTGACAGGAATAGAAATATCAAAATTAAAAATGAAAACGAAGAGAAACGAGAATCTCCAGCGACAGTTACTCTGTTGATGATGAAGTGGTGGAAGAATCCTGCTTTTGGTCGCCAAAGACACGTTGACGGAAATCTTTGACCATAAGTGGGAGTCCTTGGCGTAGAGCCACCTTTGGTTCCCAACCAAGAAGCTCTTTGGCCTTTGTGATGTCTGGTTTCCTCTTGTGTGGGTCGTCCTCTGTGTTTGGTCTGAACTCTATCTTTGCGTTCGGGTCAATTGTCTCTTGAACCACCTGCTCACCCACCATCCACTCGTTTGGGTCAGATACAAAGATTTTGAGTGATCAGATTATATGTAACAACAAGAGAAAAATGTACCTTAGCGAGCTCGAGCATGGTGAATTCACCGGGGTTACCAAGGTTAAATGGACCGACATGTTCTCCCTCCATCAACCTCATCAGACCTTCCACCTATCACATTATATTTTGCACTCAAGTTTACCAGTACACAATAATAAATAACCATGTAAGGATACGTAGAGACAAAATGAAGCATGATTTTTCAGCTCAACAAAACAAGGACATGGTATAATAAAGATCCGTTGTTGGTACCATAACATTGATTGATATCCATCCATCCCCAAAGTTTATGTCACACTTTACAGAGCTAATCCATTTTACTATGGCATCAAGGTTAGTGAATCCCGTTCACAAAATCAAATCATAGAGAGATCGTAAATACAAGTGATTAGACTAACTATCCGAACCTCAAATATAGATTCTCAGCCACTTATTGTATCCTAGTGAGATCAACTATAACTTTGAATAGTATCAAGATAGACTGTTTTCTGTTTTTACCATGTCAAGTCTGAAGTATACCCCATGAAAGTAACAATTGAAAAAGATGTGGTCATGGCAAAATTTGAAGAAGTAGGGCTACTACACCATGAATTGAACTTTTCCTTGTTTTTATCTAATCATGAATTTGAAAACTTAAGGAGGAAAAAGTAAAAGGGGATTACCAGATCAGAGACAAACTGGAAACTCCTAGTCTGCTTACCATCACCATAAACAGTCAAAGGCTCTTTTCTTAATGCCTGCACAACAATCATCATTACTTAATAAAAGGTATAATTCCGTTGATCATTTATTAAGCCACTTAATCTAACACAAAGTCCTCCGCACCTGGGCAACGAAGTTGCTAACCACACGACCGTCATCGATACACATCCTTGGGCCATAAGTGTTGAATATCCTAGCAATCCTAACCTGTTGAGGAATAATAAATCAGTCAAAATCTGCATCTGCATTTTCTAGCAGCGAAATATAATGAAAAAGAAAACAGACCTCAACATTAGCGCCTCTGTGATAGTCCATGGTCAAAGTCTCAGCCGTACGTTTGCCTTCGTCGTAACAACTCCGAACACCTGTTCCAATTTGCCATATCACTACTCTTTCAATATTCCACCAAACACAAATTGCTCAATCTATTATTTCAGAAAGAAGAAAATTTGATTAAAATGTGGGAAGGGGGGTAAAAGCGTCAAATAAGGAGGATAAAAATATCTCCTGCGGGTGCGTCTATGAAAGAGACACACGTCTGAGAGCCGTACGATTAAAGGACCCACAATCTACGCTTCAAATGGAAGGAACTTTGACCAGATCTTAAAAAAGAACTCTCTCTCTCTGTGTTTCTTCTGCTAACGTGCTGTGTTTCTTCTGCTAACGTGCGCTTAATTGTTGTTTCAAAATGAGGAAGAAGAAGAAGAAACAGAGAGGGAGATGAAGGGGTAGTACCGATGGGATTAACGTTGCCCCAGTAAGTCTCAACCTGAGGATGTTGAAGAGGATCTCCATAGACCTCACTCGTACTCGTCAGCAAGAATCTTGCTCCCACTCTCTTCGCTAGTCCCAACATGTTCAATGTTCCCACCACATTCGTCTTGTATCCACACACACAGAGTTAAGGACAAGAGCAAGCAAGATCCATACTACATATAACAACATTGATGATGATAAACTGAAATTCCTATAGAAGGAAAAGAAAAAGGATATGATAGTCTTGACGGGATTGAATTTGTAGTGAACAGGAGAAGCAGGGCATGCCAAATGGTAGATCTGATCAACCTCTAGAAGGATCGGCTCCACTACATCGTGACGGATCATCTCGAAATTAGGGTTATTGAAATGGTGCATCACGTTCTCTTTCCTTCCCGTGAAGAAATTGTCGACCACGATCACGTTGTCTCCTCGAGCCATCAACCGGTCCACCAGGTGTGACCCGACGAACCCTGCTCCACCTGTCACAACAACCCTTAGCACTTTCCGTTTCAAGCCTAGAGGGATTTTGCCGCCTGCCGATCCGATCCGGCTCATGTACTCGATGCTTGGCTTCTTATGAATCGTCGCTGGCAGATACGATGACTCCGATCGCATTCCGTATCCGGAAAGCGGATCCACGTCGTAAGGAATTGGTTGGTGGTTGGATGATTTGGAGAAGATTGTGAATCCTAATGTGGCGATGGCAATGCCGACGAGGACGAAGACGAGTCTCTGTTCTCTGAGCATGTAACGGATCGGACGAATCGCTACGAACCATGGCTTTATCGGCTTTGGATAATAAGATTCCGCTTCTGGTTGCTCTATCTCGTGTCGCCGGTTTGTCAGCTCAGACGCCATCTTTCAGAGTTTCTGGATCCACGATCGTGATAAATGGAAGGAGAAAGTAATCGTGATTTTACCGAGTCGAACTAGCCGGAGACTGAGTCGACCTGTAGGACGGGGAGTGAAAACCGATTTGGGTTTTCGCTTGTATTTAAGTAGACGAAGGTGCGTTACTGTTTTAGCCTCGTTCTTCTTCTTTTATTACGATGATGCCCCTATATTTACTTTGTTTCTCTCTCTCTTTTAGGCGTTTTTCAGATTTGAAAAGTAAACGATTCTTCAAAACCGGACGGACATTGATTACTATCTTCGTTCATTTGTTGACCAATTACAATTTTCTCTTTTATAAAATGTTGTCTTTACAAAATTAAATGACTAGTTTTATAAAGAAATAAATTTATTTTCAGTTTTGTATTTATTACTTGTTGTGAATCAATCTATTTATGACTTATTAAATAACTTTGATGTTTTATTTGGCAACTACTGACATTTTCTTTGCATTTTTATATTTTGTATAAATTATAACTTTTGTATTCATTGTCATTATGGGGAAATGAATTTTTGAATTGGAAAGTGCTGACAACATATAAAGTATATGTAATATGACTATGTAAGTAAGGAATTATTTAGAGAAAACTTCATACTCGATCGATATATAAAAAAACGACGAAAATGTATCATAGAGTTAACAAAGTAGAGTAATGTACCTTAAGAAAGTCAATAAGCGCCTAATTTGTCACGCAAAGCCAATTTGATGGCAACTTTGAGTGATTTCAACGCTCGTTTATTTTCTTCTGTTTAATTATTTTTCCCACTAGTGATACCTAACATATATATATGATCATTTATGTATACATTTATCGTTAGGAAATATATTTTTCTCGTACGAAACGTTTATTGACAGATTTATAAACTCACATGCATTCATAACGTTTTCACTTTTTTGTTGAGAAGAAAACGTGACATAACAACGTTTTTTGACACAAATTTTGGCATATTATTATTTAGGTACAAACATGTTTTGAGTTTCGATGATAACTTTTTTTATGGGTCAGATTATATTGTATGGGTGACCGTGGTAATAACATTTATCTAGGTTTACTTTGACGTTAACTTCCTAACATACATAAACAAAAACGAATATAAGTTTGCTAAGAGAAAAGAGGAAGAAACAATAAGAGATTGATTTGGTGTCGATAATGGACAAAGAGACGCACAAATTTTATATATTTAATTTCTATAATATATATACATCATATTTAAAATTAACCAAGGTTGGCGGAATATTGACAATTCAACGATACACATACATGCATGAGAATGCCTTGTCAATATTTTTAATTTTTAATTTTTTTGGTCGAGCCTTGTCATTATTTTGATAAATTTTCTGCATATAAAGAAATATAACCAACATAATATAAAATCGATTAATACAAATTTGATTCTGATTTCATTGATACGTGAAACTCAGTTAAAAGTTAAAGTTATTTAGAATCAACTACATTTAGTTCGTAAAATTAGTAATTAATGTTGTGTGCTTGACATTATGTGAACACAACTTAATTTACTAAACCCAAATTAGAATGAAAATTGAAAAAAAAAATGACGAAGATGAAAACGATAGAGGAGGAGGAGGAGGAGGAGGAGGCTCGCACGTCGGAGAAGGGACTTGGTCGTGAAGCGACACTGATTCATATATTGCCACGTGTATCTCTATTATTTCCCACGTTTTCTGCACTCTTTCATTCTCCCCATTTTCGAG
>Ga0041059_1002290_pt1 | contig 14468 bp, 11 predicted proteins | sample AraColnosormetaG_FD_56232 | JGI IMG/M metagenome (GOLD analysis project Ga0041059, IMG submission 56232) | Arabidopsis roots microbial communities from North Carolina, USA - Col MF nosort | ecosystem: Host-associated > Plants > Roots > Unclassified | place: USA: North Carolina | collected...
AAAAAAAAAAAAACACTATTATTTAGTAGTAAATTGTAGTCTTACCTAGATTGATTGAGGAATTTAATGAAATACTTTTACAAAAAAAAATACCATGAAACAATATATGTGATTACAAAAGTTAATGATCTATGCGATTAGGAAGAAAATGTTCGAAATTCAAAGCTATTACTAAGATAGTTAAAAATATATCCAAAACGGATAAGAACGTTCGATTTAAAAGTCATGTATTCATTTATCTTATGGAAAATATTTTAATCGAACACAAAATTCCGTTGACACAGATTGAGTCACACAATGGATAAACAAAAGGATCACAATTGGCAATACAAGAGGGCGTGTAAGATTGGATGAGAACAAAATGCCACGAGGGATGAGGAGAGGTGGCTCTTGGGAAGAGGCAAAGGTCGGTTTATTGCAATAACCGGCTTTTCTAGTTTTTTTTTAATAAACAGCTCTTTGACGCAAAGCCAAAAACAATATTGGTCCCGGATTTGTTCACTTTCCACATTGGATTGATAAGAAAACATAAATCTGCCTACATGGAACAAAAAGGTCGTCTTGTTTTTCGGATCACAAACAAAAGCAACCTTATAATAGTCACTTTTTTTCAGGAACGTAAATTATGCAAATATTTTCATTTTTTGTTTTCATCTTATTTTCCTAATGTTGGGAATATAATACGGACAGTGTTACACGGTGTAACTTACACCGTTGGTCCAGCTCAATACACAAATCAAATAGAACATTATCTATGTTAAATTCTTATGCATGTTACACCAAGTCGGTAATATATATTAAAAGGTTTAAAACAAATATAAGCAATTGAAATTAAATACAAAATTGAGCTTGTTAGTGGGACATTGTTTAACTAACTTCTCATGGAAATTAAACTCATCACTCTTGCTATGGTTGAGACATTGTTTAACTAAGTTCTCATGGAAAAAATGGGGCGCCACTTAAGGTATAAACCAAAATATTTGCGTTAAACCCTAGATAAGCTAAGATGCCATGGAAACAAAACACTGGGCGAGTTTTCTTCTCGTGACAATTATCATCAAAAATTATGGAACAAGTTGATCCTAATCCTAATCCTCTTATCAATATCTTTGATTGTCTTAAAGTTTTTATTTATTTTATTTCGTGATAATTGCATTGTCTTAAAGTTCATAGTTGCATAATAACTTTATCCCCAAACTTTCATGATCTCCACGGACCAAAAAAAAAAAAACTTAGGAATTAGTTTACCAAAAACTCCAACTACTTAAAATTTCAGATATTTGTTGTCAGTATTCAAATACTACACTCGGAAGTTTCGTTCGACTATGATACATATTCTCAGTTCTTTTTTGATGATTCATGGAAGATAAATTTGAATATGAATTCTCCTGTTCGTTATAAATTATTGTAATAAAGACTTAAAGAGTGATCCAGCTTCATCTCTTTATCCACAAATGCTATTCCCGTCACATAAAAATGCCAAAAAAAGAAAAAAAAGAGTGATAATCTAAGTGAAAACAGATCACGAGCGTGTTAGATAAGAATAGAGAGACGCAAAAATAAAATAGATATTTGCGAGACGCCACGTAAGCAACCAAAAGGTTACGGTAGGACCCACCTCGCTAATGTCTATATAACCAGAAATGTGCCAAAGCCTTTCTTCTTCAAACTACCAAACCTACAGAAATCTCTCTTCTTCTTCTTCTCTACAAAATTTCAATGGAAGCTGTTCTTGTCGCAATGTCCGTCCCCGCCACAACGGAAGACGACGGATTTTCGTTAATCACCGATAAACTTTCATATAATCTAACGCCGACGTCGGACGTTGAGATCGTTACCTCCGATAACCGTCGGATTCCGGCACACTCCGGCGTTCTGGTAAGTTGTTATTTATTTTGGTTTACGGTTTACATTTTTCTGGTTTGGTTTTTAGCTAAAATTTGTGGATAATGCAGGCTTCAGCTTCACCGGTACTGATGAACATCATGAAGAAACCGATGAGACGTTACAGAGGCTGTGGATCTAAAAGAGTCATCAAGATTCTTGGCGTTCCATGCGACGCCGTTTCGGTTTTTATCAAATTCCTCTACTCTTCTAGGTTGGTTTGGTTCGGTTATTCTTCTTGAATTTTCCAAATGTAGAAACTTCAAACCGATGGTTATTTCCGGTACTACACAATTTTCCCGGTTTTTCTTTTTCATACACGGATTTGAAGAAACTCTGTTTTTTTTTGGGCTATTTTCTTGGGGAAACAATAGCTGTCAGGAAATGACTAAACTACCCTTTTGCGTCTCTGTTTTAGTTTGACGGAGGATGAGATGGAGAGATATGGAATCCATCTTTTAGCGTTGTCTCACGTCTACATGGTCACCCAGCTGAAGCAACGGTGCTCAAAAGGCGTTGTACAACGTTTAACTACAGAGAACGTAGTCGACGTCCTCCAGCTAGCTCGGCTCTGCGACGCACCCGATGTTTGCCTTCGATCTATGCGTCTGATCCATTCGCAGTTTAAGACCGTTGAGCAGACTGAAGGATGGAAGTTTATTCAAGAACATGATCCTTTCCTCGAGCTCGACATTCTCCAGTTCATCGATGACGCCGAATCGGTAAACTTACTTATATGTTTTGAAAACACAGCATCTCTGTTTTTCTTAGTACCTTCGATAACACATTTTGTTCAGCTAGGTTTAGTTTTTGTTCCGCGCTAGTAAAAAGATAATTTTTTTTTTTTTAAATTCAGTTTATTTAGTTTGGCATGTTGCACAAAGTTTAGAGTATTAGTTAACTCATGTTTGATTAGATTTGGTTTATATACCTAATTAACCCCAAAACATTTGGTCATTTTTCTGATTATGTGTTGATTTATAATTTAACGCAGAGGAAGAAAAGAAGGCGACGACATAGAAAGGAGCAGGATCTTTACATGCAACTAAGCGAGGCAATGGAGTGCATAGAGCACATATGCACACAAGGTTGTACATTGGTCGGTCCATCAAACGTAGTAGATAACAACAAAAAGTCAATGACTGCGGAAAAGTCAGAGCCTTGTAAGGCGTTTTCCACGTGTTATGGTCTTCAGCTTTTGATACGTCACTTTGCCGTATGCAAGAGGAGGAATAACGATAAGGGTTGTCTTCGTTGCAAGCGGATGCTTCAACTCTTTAGACTCCATTCTTTGATTTGTGATCAACCCGATTCTTGTCGCGTCCCTCTCTGCAGGTATGTCCCAACTTGTTTTGTTAGGAATTTCACATTTGAAATAAATCAAAAAGTATGAGCGAATCCATTTACGCTTAATTAGTAAGTTTGAAATTGATGATTTTTAGTATGTTTATGAATAAAAACCAATGTTTTGTTGAAAGTGAAAAAATTTCATTTTTGGTAAGAGACAAGGTTTGTTTATCTTTTTGTGTAGACCCACCTTTAGAAAAGTTGCAAATTGCTATGTGAATTGATGATGGGTCGTAATCCGACGGCTGCAAATTGTTGCCATTTCTTGAAATTTGTAGATATTTTAATAGAATCTCATGTGTTCTTTTCAACTCTTTTTTTTGGGACTAGGCAATTTAGGAAACGGGGAGAACAAGACAAGAAAATGGGTGAAGACACCAAGTGGAAGCTTCTGGTGACAAGGGTTGTGTCTGCAAAAGCTATGACGTCGTTGTGTCAGTCAAAGAAGAACAAATGTGAACAAGCACAAGGGGTTTAATCAAAACCAGGAAGGAGTTAGTTAGGTTTGAAGAAGATTAAGTAAGAAGCTTTCTTATAATTTGATATCCATTCTTTTTGTAGTATAATAGTATTTGTTAGTTCGATTCTTTATTAGAGGGGTTTAGTTTGTATAGGAGTAAACCCTTTTAAATTGGCTGTATAAGTAGGTCATATTCAATTGTTTTGTTCTATTTATCTGAAAAATGTCAGCATGTAATACAAAACAAATAAATGTTCAAATTAAAGGGAGGATTACAAGAGGTGTTTTTAATGTTATTGACTTTGGCCAAAATTTTGAAATTTAGATAATTCTATCCGTTGTTTCGCGATTACAAAAAAGTTGAATTCAAACGTGTGTTGAAAATAAAAAAATATCGTGTTTAGCGTGATTAGTGATTACAAAGACTCAAATTTTTGACTCCCAAATATGTTCAATAATATTGGTAAGACATTAAGAACATGAACCAATAATCGACCGTAAAACATCTTTGGCGATGTTTTGGTAAAACCTAATTTTGGTTTTGGTGTGGCTTCATAGGCTTGGTGCGCCGTTTTACCCTTCTAAGCCTATGAGCTTCTCTCCCGTTGGGTTTGTTTACCCTTTTGATTTGGACGTTTTGGTTTTTGTGTTTTAATTTATGTCTTTAATTTTTGTAATCTTTTACAAGGGTTAAGTCCAATGTGTTTGTTCCCAGTTATGATCCTAAAAATGTCAATAAATATGAAAATAATTTGAAAAAAAAACATCTTTACAATTACAAAACGTCCATCTTGGAGAATTGAATTGCACTTTTTGTAATAGTAAAGATGTTTTACTGTCCATTATTGTTTTATGATCTTAATAATTACAAACACTATCCTCAAAAGTTACAATTCTTGGCCATTTTGTAAGTCAATTAAACTTGCACATAGTAAAGTATTTAACGCCATTTTTCCGCAAAGCAAATGCTGGCCAATATTACAAGGAGATAAAAATCGTCTCAATTTAAGATGAATACACGATAAATGTGTAAACTGAAACCCATGAACCTCAATCCATAAAATAATAAACTCAGTGTAAGCTCACTAGAAGAATGGTTCGAAATTCAGTTTTCAATGACTTAAAGTCTCTAGAGCTCGTCTTTAACATCATCACGAACTACTGACTCATGAGTAGAAGGAGTCGAAGAGAGCTTGGTGGGATAAGAAGCCTCCATGGCTATACCGCAACGTCCTTCATTCTCCGATATTCCTCTTTCTATCCGAACATAGCCTCCTTCTCCCCATTCAGGTCCCCATGAGTTCCTTACTATCCAATATTTTGTTCCATTTTTGGTCTCTCCATACCCAACAATCACCACCCCGTGGTTCAACTGAGTCCCGCATTCTCCGATAAACACACCCTACAGTAGAATGCATAGCACGTTTTCTATAGTAAAAACAATGTTCGGCATTTGTTGTCTCACTAAGATTGATGTTTTAGATTATGTTCACCATAAACTTATATTCAAAATACTTAAAACATATGCTTTTTGTATATAATATGCTTTATTTGCATAGAGAAAATTTTAATAAATCAATTACTATACATAACATAAACATTTTAAGATTAGAGATATATTTAGACTAGATGATGTTCTCTATATACATCTTGATTAATAGAGACTTGCATACTAAACCATAGACTATTGGTGGCTTATTAACATTGATATGTTATTTTTTCATAACTAGTTTTCTGTCGCAAACTTAAACTACCAAAGATTACCTCAGAGTAAAGCTGGAAATCTGAGCTCCCAGCATCAATAGCTACAGAGACAGGCTGGTGAGCAACAGCTTTGAGAAGTTCTTCCTCATCATTCTCAGGGACGTGTTCGTGTCCATCGATGGTTACAGTTTCTCCACCAATACTATTAGCTCTACAGAATTGAACGTCACTGGAATCGTAAGGATAAGTCTCTTCGGTTTTGATGCCACCATTGTTCTTTATAAATTCAAACGCAGGTTCCATGAGACCTCCTGCACAACCTTGATTCTCTTCAGTGTCACAATCCACAAGCTCTTGTTCAGACAATGAAACCAGTTTGTTTGTTCTGATCTTGTTTATCCCTTCCACTGCTGCAACCGTCGAAAACGCCCAGCAACTTCCTAGAGATTAAAAATTAGTGATTAATAAATATGTTTGCTCAAAGATCAAACCAAATAAAATACTCTATGTACTTTTGAAATTTTCCGAGATAGCCTAAATTCACTCAGAAACAGAGTAAAAAACAGAGCATATAAAGAATCATCAAGAAAAGAGTCTCTTACCACAATCTTGTTGATTCTTGACCTCAGTGACAGCTCCTTTCTCTCGCCAATCAACAGAACTCGGAACTCTGGTCACATTCTCATACATGAAACCACCAGATCCGCGCTTCGGTCCACGAAGCATTCGGTGATGCTTAACATTAGAGCCAGCGTAGGAGCTTCTAAACTCGTGGTGCGTTATGTCGGCGAATCTATTGATCTTGAGTTTGTAAGGCTTGTTCTTTTTGTTAGTCCTGTGGACATGAAGGACATTGTGTCTAAAAACGTTGAACCGCTTTATTGCCTCGTGGGAGGCTCTGGATACAGAGTGGTGGCCTCTCCACCTCTCATAGAGCTTCCATACGTTCTCTTCGGTTTCTAATTCTTTTTCGTCGAAATCGAATCCTTTTGATGCTTGGAGGAGGGAAAGAAAAGAGATGAGAACAATAAAGAAAAGTTTCATGTCTTTGGATTCTTCTTCTTGTTGGTTGGTTGGTTGGTTGGTTCTGTTTATGCCTTTTATGGTATATGATTGAGGAAATGATTAGAGATGGGAACAGAAATATATTGTTTCCTCGAAATATTGACTGACATTTGCATTATTTTTAATTTACACGTACATGTAATTGTTACACTTGTTTTCTCCAAGGACATTGCTAAAAATTACATGTACGTTTTGAGAGTTATATAGTCTTTTCAAAAATTATTAAACTCGTAACAACGTCAAAGTTAATAGTCATTCCAGAAATATTACATTGTAAATTTCTGATAACATTCCGGTTATCGATATAATTCGTTTTTATGGTGGACTTAGCCGCTTGGCCGGATATAATATGTGTGAGATCGACGAATTGAGAAAGTAATCAAGTATGGATAAAAAAAGATAGTGCGTGGGACTAAATGCAAGAACGGGTACGTTTCATAAACACGTGAAACACGACAAAACTTTATGAATAATATATATTGAAGTCTAACCAATTTAGATTTGGTAGAGACAGTTGAAAGATATTAAAACGCAAAAATATTTGGTAGAAACACAATAGAACACGTACGTCCATTCCCATTTTCAGTGGATTTATATAAATGGTAAAGATAAGATGAAGATGGGTTGGGTCCTCTTCATTAAATTAAATTATAGATATTTCAATGGAAATTATTTTACTCAAAGTAATGCAAAAGCAAATAAGCTCGAGCTGGTGACTCTATACGTACCTTAGGCTATACGACAATAAGTCAATAATTCATGTTATTTAATCGAGTTCAAGACAAGAAAACCACCTTATCTAATCGAGTTTTATCATTTCCCTTCCTATGTCCGTGAACTAGTGCGCGGCCAACAATGTTTCTATACAAAAATGGTCTTTTATACATTTTTATTTATTTATTCTATACATAAATTGTTTGAGTTAAGACTTAACAATATTGTACGTATGTATGTATGCATACATGTATGTTTGAATGCATGAATGCATGTATGTATGAATGTATGAATGCATGAATGCATGTATGTATGTATGAATGTATGAATGCATGAATGCATGTATGAATGTATGACTGAATGTATGAATGCATGAATGCATGTATGAATGTATGACTGCATGTATGTATGTATGAATGCATGTATATATGTATGTATGTTTGAATGTATAAATGCATGTATGCATGTATGCATGTATGAATGTATGAATGCATGTATGTATATTTGTATGTATGTATGTAAGTTTGTATGCATGCATGTATGTTTGTATTCGTGTGTGTATTTGTATGTATGTTATGTACGTGTGTATGTGTGTGATTTTGCATGCGTTGTCTCCGGCCTCTTTAAGTGATTTGGAAGATCCCACGAAGAGTTCTTTGGTTAATGAGATTGGACCACATATCAATAGACTGTAAAATCTGCAACTACATAAGATGAAAGGTCAAAATTATAAGAGCAAATTTATAATGAAAAGACCATCATATTATTAAAAAAATAAATCAGAAGATCAAACATAAGAAAAAGATTGAGGACACATACCTTCGGAGAAGGTTTCGATTTGAAGAATCTAAAATCTGAAAACAACAAAGATAGAAAAAAAGAGCTTAACATTTTTGTGGAGAGAGATTGACGAACATATCTTGAAAAACAAAGACCACCCAAAAAAAAAAAAGACCACCCAAGTTAAAAAGAAGCCTTTAATAGATCTTTCGAATGTATGATTTCATGGCTTTCGATATTTATATAAGATTAAAAGAAAAAGTACTAGAATAGATAACTTATATGGCAAGAAACTAGATCCTCTGTTTTCTGAGTACCGTACAGACTTAATAAAATCAGTCTTTCAGTCTCCTCTGTTTTGTGACCTAGATCTAGAAGCCTCATTCTGAAATCAAATATTACTATGCATTCAGACAACAATATGCAGTAAATAATGAACTCTTAAGAAATGATGAGTTGAAATTACTATATTGGTGAAGAATTACCTTAAGATAGGCAAGACCGTAAAAAAAAGATGGATAGCTGTTTTCCATAATTATACTAAAAAGATCGGCAAGTGATCATTTAGCTCATAACCTAACGTTATTCTGAAACATATCATAGACAAAGATATATCAAGGATCGAACAAAGTTCTTTGTGAATGGTTTAAGTGATAGAGTGCTAGCTAACTTACATAGTAACTCCTTTTTGTAATTGGGTCAGCACATAATAGTTCAGATATCGGTCATCAACTAGATTTGTAGAGTAGACCTGCAAATTAAATATTTTTTTCATCAGAGTATTTTCCCATGGTACATACAACAAACTAAGCAAACAAGCATTAAATTCTTCCCATTAAGAGTACTCCAAAGTCCAAACACGTCTCGAAGGATTCCATGAACGCAAGTAATCAATAAATCAGAATCACGGGTCAAAAATTGATTGGCACACATCCTGTTAAAACAGCAAAGATATTTGTCAAAGATTTGTTGTTATTGACACGATTCTGTAAGAGGAACGATTGTCGCCGTTTCACATTTACCCTTTACTAGCACATTGGGCGTTAGTGGACTATGCCTTTGGAACAACAACGTTCGCCGCATCTGTTATAACAATACACCTTAACTATTTGGAAAGTTAATAATTTGACATAATATATTTCGCCATGCAGTTTAAATGAATTAACCAGCAATAATACCATTAAGAAAGCACTCCATGAGATCTAGAAAGTATAAGGAGTAGGTACTCACTTGTGACTTGTTGAGGAAGAGAGATAAGGACTTCAAATTACCTGAGGTAAGAAACAAAAAATATCACAGAAATTTTGAAGACATACCAAATGAAGTCAAAGGAGAAACTGCAGAGAGGACTATCATATTTATATCACACCTTTCATCAATACCCACTTAGAGTCTGCAAGAAGACAATGTAGAAGGCTGATTTCAATATAAATTATTAGGCAACATATACTTACGAAGGCATTGAAGACTGGAAAGCTGATGACTTATACTTAAAATTTTACCTCCAAACTGATAATGTCCAAGTGGTCACTTACCTCAGAGTCTTAATGATTTGTTTGACGCCTATCATACACTAACATATATCATTAGAATAGAGACAGAGCTTATGCAAGAGAAATGAGAGCCATAGTCCATATATCATAAAAGGAGAAGAAATTCCTTTGAGAATGGTTTAAGTGATGGAGTGTTAACATTCATAATCTTTTTTGTACTTCAGATTTGCTTGCATGAACTATATTTGTAGAGTAAACCTGCAAAAAAAATAAAAAAAAGAGCACCACATTTTTCCATTCTACATACAAAAACAAAGCAAGCAAGCATAAACCATGTTCCTTACTTTGAACACATCTCAGAGGATTCCAAAAACGCAAATCATCAGATTTAGTCATAATCACGCATCAAGATTGAATTGGCACATATCCTACTAAAAGAGCAAAAAGATTTGCTGTTGTTGGCACATTTGAAGGAAGAAAAACAGTTGATGCCATTTGACATATACCTCTTACCAACTCATTGGACGGGACTAATAGTGTCTGCTATGTCAGTTTACTGTATACGTAATAGAGCAGAAGGCAGCGGACAAGGCAGAAACCAGCCTTACGTTGGTACAAATGTTCCACATGCGGATACAAAGCATCGCCTCAACTAAACAACAAGAAGCGTGAAAAACTGAACAAATCATATTAAATTTTTACCAGTAACTGATAATCTCAAAAATTGTTTCAGTGTCGTTAGCAGAGATGTATGTAATTAATCTAACAGTTATAGGAAAAGGTTGGTTAGCGTCATAACTGTTAAGATAACAACTACACACTGAACAAACTAAAAGCCAAAGTATATGTAGCATAAATGCTAAACCTGTAGAAGTGGATGGTCACCAAATGTAAGCAAACAGTAACAAAAGCAAGAAAGTTAAAGGAAACAATACTAACTATACAAGTTAGTGAACGAAGCAAAGAATGGAGACAAGAAATTGAACAATTATGGAAGTAAGCATATTACAAATGTAAGCAAGGAAGAAAGTATATAGAGAATGGAAAAAGGGAAACAGAGAAGCAAGTAAGGAAGAAGTGAAAACAGTTAAGAAAGCTAAAGAAGCAATAAAAAAACTAAAGAAAGAAAGTAAGCAAGTCAAAAAAGAAAGCAAAGAACGAACACAATAAATTAAGTAAGTAAATGAAGGATACACAAGGAAACAAGTAAGCGAGCAAAAATCATGGAAAGTAAGCAAGGAAGCAAGTAAGTAAACAAAAAATGAAAAAAAGAAAGTATGTAAGTTAAAAAGTTACGGGACAAAAGCAAGCAAAGTTAATAAATCAAGTTAACAGAGAGCGGATAAGGGCACAAAATAAAAAGCCAAAGTATATGTATCAATGAACTTGTAGTAAAACCTTGCTAAAATAGGATGATCACCAAAATGTATGGCAAATTAAGAAAACTAAGTTAGCAAGAAAGTTAAGGAAGCAAATAAAGAACGAAGCAGTCAGCAGTCAATACAAAAGAAAGTAATCAAGCAAGCAAGTAAAGTGAGCAAGTACGGAAGTAAGCAAATTAAACACACAAAAAGAGCTAAGTTAGAGAATTGAGTATGCAAATAAAGGGGATGGAAGCAGGTAAGCAAATTAAGCAAAGAAGCAAGCAAATTGAGGAAACAAGTATGCAATGTGTATAAATGATGCATGTATGTATGTATGTATGTATGTATATATGCATGTTTGTATGTGTGTATGTATGTATGATGCATGTATGTATGATGTGTGTGTATGATATGATGCATGTATTTATGTATTCTATGCAAGCGTAATGGTTCTTTAAGTGATCTGAAAGAACGTATGTAGAATTCTTTCCTTTCTGATGTAAGCCCACATAGTCACACTAGACTCTGAACTCTCCCACTGCAGAAGAAAAGAGACAGTAACATCAAACTATAAGAGAAAAATCAAAAGAACCTACCTAATGAGAGGCAAGGCATATTTAAAAGGAGATAGAGAATATTCGAATTCGTGACCATTTTCATTATTTAGTGATTTCTTCACTTATTTAATTCATGACCAATACCACACTTAGAAAAGAGAACATTTCCTAATCAAACTATATGCCTTTTCAAGGAAGAGTTAGATTTATCAACCCAATGAGTTCGAAACATACCTTTACTCATAAGTGTTTCAGATAATTGACTTTGTGTACACCCGATAGTTCCACGTTGTGTACACCTCCTTGGTATAACTAGAAACAAAAACAAATACCATAGGACCCGTAAAACAAGAGATAGTAACAAATACAACTTCCTTAAAATCTAAAGAAAACTGGTCAGAGATCAGTAAGATTTGGTGAGAAAGAAGGATAAGAGTTTATACATGGTAATTTGAGGAACGAGTAAAACCCTGTAATTTTCTCCACCGTCAATAAGAGACAAATCTGAGAGACGCGAGAGTTATCAAGTTAGCGAATATATCAAATCGGAAATCCAATTCACGCACGAATCTAGGGTTTGATTTTATTAGGATGGGCAAAATCAAACGATGTATACATAAAAGACGATCAAGAACAGTGAATTCTAGAGTATTTGATTCTATAAAACCTAATCGCTATAAAAGTTAGGGTACAGACAAAAACAGAACCAAACAGAGAAATGAGATCAAATCGATAAGAGAAGAACACACACACCGTAATTTTTGTCATCAAATCTAATCGCCCAGATCGGAATCGGTAGTGATCGATCTTCAAGAAACCGAACAAGGGATTGTTCGATAACGATTCAAATTCCTCTGGTTCACGATCTATATAAAGCTTTTCTATAGCTTCGACTGCGAGATTGCAATTTGGAAATTGATCAGAAGCTATCGGTAAAACCCTAGCTAGAAATCTCTTTGCCATGAAAAATGAGATAGAAGTATCTTTTTGAATTCTCTGACGTACAAATGAGGACGGTGCTCGTCTAAGTAACCGCCAATTTTGTTTTCTCTTAATTTGAAATTTTTTTCCAGTTGTCTCCGTTAAAATTAATTAATATACCAATTTTCTCTGATTTAAAAAAGTTTTCGAAACCAATCCTAAATTTTGGAAAAGCGCAACATAAATGCCCAATTATAACGAAACCTTTTTTTTTTTATCATATATTCCTTCCGTCTCACAAAAATAAATTTTTTAGAACAAATTTTTGTCCCACAAATATAAAAATTTTATATTTCCAATGTAAATTTTAGAACTGTTTACCTATTTTATCCTTATTAAATAATTAGATAAATGGTTATTATTATTTTTAAATAGTTATAAAAAATTAAAATTGTCATTATACATTATTTCTTAAAGAATGTGAATTTTTTTTAAAATTCATTTTCATGGGACGGAGAGAGTATCAATCAAAGGCCTAACATTAATTTGACCTCACATCTCGATAGTAATAGTGTAATACTCAAACTATTGCGTTTGGTGCGTCTAAAACACAAACGCTGTAGTGTTAAATGAAAACTTATTCGCCAAAAGTGTCTTATTGCTCTCTTGTACATAATTAATAAACAAAGGATTGAGAAAACACGAGACATTTTTATTCAAATTCAAAACCAACAACAAAATCAAATCATGAAGACGAAACTAACAACATGAATCAACAAGGAATTGGGATCACCTTTGATATGGTTTTACACAATGTGTACACATATCTAGAGCTCATCTTTGACATCACCGTCTTTCGGGGTAGGATTAGACGACGATAGCTTGATCGGATACGATGCCTCCATCGCAATACCGCAACGCCCTTCCGGTTCATCAATCTCTCTTTCAATCTTTATATAGCCTCCCTCTCCCCATTCAGCTCCCCATGAGTTTCTCACTATCCAATACTTTTTCCCCCTCTCAGATCCATACCCGACCGCTGCCACACCATGGTTCAGCTCTGTTCCACAAGATCCCGTAAACACTCCCTACAACATGTTACCAAAGATATGACCAAAGTTTATATACATGACATATGCTATATTATTACAAGATATGATATTTCTATTACAACGAAGATAGTGTACTGATTATCTTTTTACCTCTGAATAAAACTGGAAATCTGAACTTCCAGCATCAATTGCAACAGATACAGGTTGGTTTGCAACAGCCTTAAGAAGAGCATTTTCGTCGTTTTCGGGTACATCTTCATGCCCATCTATCGTCACAAGCACGCCGTTATCCTTTGAAGCGTCGCATTTTCCATCGATACCTTCATAAGGATAGCTATCTTCAGTGGTGATACCACCGTTCTTCTTGATGAATTCAAATGCAATCTCCATAAGACCTCCGTTACAACCTTCATTCTGCTTAGTATCACAATCCACTAGTTCTTGTTCAGACAGTGAGACCAGTTTGTTAGTCTTGATCTTGTTGATTCCCTCAACAGCTGCTACGGTAGAGAATGCCCAACAACTTCCTGGTAATTATTCAGGAATTTTATATCATTAGAATTCGATCAACAAATTAAAGATTATATTATAATTTTGTTTACTATATTGTTTTAAAAAATGAGACCTCAAAAATAATTGGACTATCTTTATAGTAATACTTACCACATTTTCCTTGATTCTTGATTTCAGTGACAGCACCTTTCTTTCTCCAATCAACGGAGGACGGTAATTTGGATAAATTCTCATGATCATACATGAACTGTTTTGAGCCGCGTTTTGGTCCTTGCAACATTCTGTGATGCTTGATGTTGGAACCGGTGTATGCATTCTTGAACTCATTAATTGTTAAATCTGCAAACTTGTTGAGCTTAAGTTTGTAGGATCGGTTCTTCTTGTTGGTATTGTGGACATGCATGACATTGTGTCTGAAAACGTTGAATCTCTTCTCCCTTTCATTTAGACTCCTAGGAACGGAGTGGTGGCTCCTCCATCTATCATAAAGCGTTGATAAGCCCTCTTCGCTTTCTATTTCCTTGTCGTCGTAATCGAATCCACAAGCAGTTTGGAGAATGACAAGAGAAAAGAGAAATATCAAAAGAAGTTTCTTCATTTTTTTTTTTTTTTTT
>Ga0041059_1002291_pt1 | contig 14468 bp, 7 predicted proteins | sample AraColnosormetaG_FD_56232 | JGI IMG/M metagenome (GOLD analysis project Ga0041059, IMG submission 56232) | Arabidopsis roots microbial communities from North Carolina, USA - Col MF nosort | ecosystem: Host-associated > Plants > Roots > Unclassified | place: USA: North Carolina | collected 2013-09-02
AAAAAAAAAAAAAAACAGGTTAGGACTCAGATTTTCGGGAATCTAGATCCGGATAAGTTGGATCCATTTTGATATATATATTTTTTTTAATATATGTATTAGATATATCTAAATATTATATGTCGAAAAAAAAAATCTGTATATTATATAATAAACTGATGAGTACCTGAAAATATCACAAAAAATAAACTTCATTTTAAAAACTTGGAGTATCTTTAATAATGTTCATGAAAAATATGTTAGAAAATGTTCTCAAATGTTTATGAAATCAATCAGATTATATTCTATTTAATACTTTGTTTCGCTATTTTCTTCGGATTCAGATCAAATTCGGGGAATTAGCATATTCAGATCTGAGAAGCTGTTTCTGAGATCTGGAAAATCCAGATCTATTAAATTATAAAGCATACATACTTCCTAGAATTTTGCTCAAAAAAAAAAAAAAGGACTTCCTCGAATTATATATTTTGGTTATTTCTGTTTCTGTTTTTGTTTTCCTAAGGAATATTCCAAAGGATATCACATATTTTTCTTTACAACAAATACCATAAAATTCGTAACAAAGTAAATACCATAATATTTTATAAACTGTTAGAAAATATTTTTGTGTCATTTATATATAGGAAATCTTCTAAATTTCTTAGAAAAAACTTTGTCACTAAATATTATGGTATTCATAATACTTCTTTTCGCATTTTTTGGATATTCTTTTTTAAAAATGTTAATTATTGAAGTCTTTCTTTTTTAAAACAAAGTTTAGAAGAAGTTTAGCTTCAGAATCCGCCAATATTTTTTTCAGAAGTTTTCAAACGGAAGTTAATGGAGACAAGTGTTGAATATTTGAAACTACAATATGCATGTCTTTCGTTTTATCCTTAATTACTACAATCATGTTGAGATGGCCTAATAACCTGAACGCGAATCACACCTACTCTTAGAAACCTCATTTCAATTTAAATGGATGGAATATACATATAACAAATCGTTACCGGTGTCTGTTGATTCCATTCATTCTAAATTACGTTAGTAATAAAATGATTCTCATGCATACTTCAAATCTCCTTCACAATTCGTTTCAAATTAAATGTTTTTTCTTTCTTTTGCTTGACAAAAAAAACTATTTGATTTGAAACCGGTTAAGCAGAATTCGGAATAAAGGAGATTTGAAGTATGCACGAAGCTTTCAAGTTTGGTTTGAATTAAGGCAACAAGGATAAACTCTTAACTCAGTTTTCTCAATTATGCTTTAAAACATTATGCACTAAGTTTCCTTTTAACCGGGAAATAACCTTTTATCAGTTGAAATTGTGTCATAATTTAAACCACCAGAAAAATTAGTGAGTAGCCGACTCAACGGATATACTCAGTTACTCACTCGGAGGGTAGAAACCCAGATCACCCTTTGGTTATAAAACTAAAATAAATAAATATGAACATAAAACCCTATCGACAACCCATTGATAAAAATAATTTGATCAAAAAATAAATAAAGCAAATTCAAATATTGAAAACTATATCAAATTATCGGTCATATTATTCATTGTTAATTATTTTTTAGATAAAAACACCAAGTTTCACAACTTGTTCCTAATTTTGGTTTAGTGGCGTACTGGAATATGATCATTTATATAATTAAAGTTTAATATGTCGATTTATTTTTACCAGGCATCTTAAAAAAGATTATATCAAGATGGAAGTCACAAAGAAGACGTACTTCGAATCTTTCACCAAAAGAGTCGGGGAAGATACTATTGAGGAAATGAGGAAAACCATACAAACCGAAGAAAAAAATATTCGGAATTGCTATGAAGAATCAACTGAATGGATACCATCTGAATTATTCGTAGACCTTATCCTTCAGGATTCGATTTTCATTATGGAGTTAATTATCAGACTTTCTGGATTTGATCGAATACATTCAGATGACAGAAATTTAGACTTTGCAATCGTTATGAATGATTTACTCTTGCTCGAGAATCAGCTTCCCTATTTCATTTTGGATAGCTTGTTCAGTTTCAGTATGACGAAGTATTTGGATTCACACACCCTTGACAGTTTCATCTTGCGCTGTTTTGGCCTAAAGATCGAAGAGAAGAAAAACTTCATGCATTTGACAGACATGTACCGGTGTGTTTATAAAGAATCGCTTGACTACATTCCTCCACGAGAGTACTCACTGAATCGCGTTAAATGGTCTATCACAGAGTTGCGGAACGCTGAAAACCTATCAAATGCAGGAGTTAATTTCAAGGTAAATGATCTTCGATTACGGCTATATCTTCGTTTCTGATAAGCCTTTGGTTCGTTTTTGCTTGGAGTTAAAAATCCTTGCTATTTGAGCTTTTCACTGTCATACACATATTTATTTAGTTTAGAAATATCCTAGGTTTATTTAACAAAACAAAAAAAAGCCTAGGTCTAACAAAACGACTTTGCCCTGATTGTTTCCTCATTTGGCATTTTCATCCAATGATCCACCTAAATTATCCATTTGGATGATCTATTTGAATGATGTTTGTTTAATCTTTTGGTAGTTCATCTAAATAATGCATTTAAATAGATTTTTGTTTGCTTGATCATTTTATATTTCATCTATATACTTATCTAAATAAAAATGGCTAAAATATTCATGCTTTCATTTTAACAATTATCCAACATCATTACCAAATATCAATACCAAACATATCATATTTTGCTGTTTTGGCAAGAAAAAATAATTTTGGCGGGAAAAAAGGTTTTGCAGTTTTGGTGGGGAAAAAAATAATTTTTTGGTTTTGGCGGGAAATATAATTTTATGGATTTTGCCGGAAAATATGTTTTTGCGGTGTTGACGAAAAAACAATTTAGTGGCTTTGGCGAAAAATATGATTGTGCGATTTTGGCGTGAAACCATGATTTAGAGAAAAATTGATTTTACGGTTTGACGGAAAAAATAATTTTATGGTTTTGGCAGAAAAAATGATTTTACAGTTTTGGCGGGAAAAATGATTTTTCTTTTTTGGCGGGGAAAAATAATTTTATGATTTTGACAGAAATTAATAAACAGTGATTTCACGATTTTAGAGTCTTTTTGGATGCAAATATGTGATTTGAAAATATTAAATAAGAAATCTATAGAAAATTGATATTATTTAATATATGAGTGTAAAAAAGGGTATATTTATCATTTATTATTTTTGAATGAATTATCTCCATCCAAATGGTCCAAATAAGTTCATCCAAATGAGTTTGATATTCAGATAATTCATCCAACTAATTCATTCAAATGCTCTGTTAAATTATAAAAAAACAAACATCATTTTTCATCTCCATCTATATGAATTTTATGTGTCTAATTGTTTATTTTATCTTTGGATTATAGATTGTTATTAAACTAGCTTTGAAATATGTATATATATTTTTGGTATGAAGCTTTGAAATAGTTTTGACAAGAACGTTTCTTCTTTTCAGTCATACGATTATTTAGATCTCTCAAAACAAGACGAGAAACTTGACATAAAGATTACGCGAGACAAGTCTGACTCTGAACTTACGAAATTACCAACAAATAAAAGGTAAATAGCATCATTTAAAAAAGTGTGACAATAGAAATTAGATTTGGATAGATCATAGTTTTTTAGATTTTACACACGTATAAAGGTAGTTTGTATATAATTTTTACAAAATTACACACATTTGAATAAATTTCATATTTTAAGGGTATTTTTGATTAAAAAAAGTTATAGAGAAAATACATTTTTGAAATTTTATCGCAATCTTAGTATTAGAATTCCTAATGGTTGAAAAAAGTTGTGGGTTGTCATGTAAACACTAAAATTTTAAAATATAAGATCAGTATTCATGTGGAATTCTAAATTAATACTTCAATTAAAAATACTATATGGCTTCGAATGGTGACGAAACCACACAGTACGATGCAGTTTCAATAGAACAAAAAATATTTACATTATATAAATGTATATATTTTGTTACTATTTAACTCGCTCCATACCTTATCCGCACTTGAATCGTACATCTCCACTCGAAACATATATACATTGGGACTTAGGAAAAAGATTTTAAAAACCTTTAAAGTGAAAACAGATATCAACCGAAAAGTCATAATAAGTTGAGACAACTCTAAAAGAAATTTGTTTCCTAATAATATATGAAGATATATTTTACAAACAATATGATTAAACAACATAACCCTCATAAACATTTATTAAGATTCATATTATAAAATAATATATTATGGTGAACCATGCGATCATTAGTAAAAAAATTATTAAACGAAAGTTTATAATGAGTATACAAAAAATTTCAGTTTCTTAAAAAAATTATAAATATATTCAACAAAATATTATGAAAAAGATGCAACATTTTCTATTTTGTTATGTTAAAGAGAGATAATCCTCGGATGAAAAAGAATCATAATTAACCTAAACTAACTGTTATTTAGGAAATTCAAGATAATGATATAGATAGCAAAGTATATACATGAATACTACAGAGCTAAAGAATGCAGACAGATATTTTGAGTTTACAAAACTAATACTACAAATAATATATATTTGAATAAATGATCAATATAGTTATATATATACTATGTAATATGACCAAAAAAAGAATATACTAAATAAAAAAGATGCGATCAAATATTTTGGATGTATGAAACGTAGAGCTAATTTTGTTATTTGATTTATGTTATGTAACTAGGAACATATGTATTTATACTTATCCTCCATATGTTGGCAATGAAACAGATTTTTACACTTTTACATAAATAAGAGAAACTGGGCCAAAAGACAAAACATATATAAATGATTAAACTTTTTGCATCCCTATTTTCATAGTCACATGTATATATATAAGATGGAAACGTATTTGTTGTGCCTCCTCCTACAGAGAGAGGGTTGAAGGTGTTTCATTGCATGTGGAGTTAAAGAAAGGTTGCTTATCGATGCCGAGTTTCTGGGCTAATGATAGGACAGATATGATTCTAAGAAATGTAATTGCATTTGAGCAGTGCCAGCATGGCATAATACCCTTTACCTCGCACTACATACAATTCTTAAATGCCCTGATAGTTTCCGACAGAGACGTCGAGCTACTCAGCGAAAAAGGTACAAACATCACTAAATCAATACATTTAACTATTAATTAACATATATGAATGAAAAATATGCATGTGTTGCTGGAACATAGGGGTGGTAATGAACAATATGGGTCGGCCAAGCTTGGTGGTGGACATGGTGAACAAGTTAAAGGTTGGTGTGTACGAAGGATACACCTCCCAATACTATGACATAGCCATAGATCTCAAAGCTCACTATAAATCTCGAAGAAAGAGGTGTTGGGCCACCCTCAGAAAAGTTTACTTCAGCGACTTGTGGACCGGCACAGCTACTTTAGCCGCCGTGCTTCTCTTGCTTTTGACTCTGGTTGGGACGGTGGCTTCTGTCATCCAAGCTTACGAAAGCTTCAAGTAACTATATATGCTTTTATAATTCATACAAAAACAAAAAAAAAAAACTATATATGCTTTTATATCGTCCAAAAACTTATTTCCAAGTTTTCCTCATGGATTATTTATGTACTTTGGTGATTGATTCTTGATTTCTCTAAAGATTGTCTTTTAACACGGAACAAGTCTACGAAATTTCTACATTAACTTTTCCTCTTGGCCAAACGTCTATGGATTATTCCCATGCGACGAACCAAAGACTTGATACCCAAAACCAGAAAGATATTACTGTATGTATATATAAATGTTCGCACCAACTTAGAAGGGCAAAAACTAAGTACGCATTCCAATAGACACAACATTAATGGTTACGTAGTGGATGCTAATTAAGAGTGTTCAGTACTGTCTGTCGATTGACAATCACAAACGTTCGGAGGGCAATCATTGACGTTCTGAACCGTCAATTTGCGTTTGGACAGAACCTATGGTACAAAACAGGCCACAGTGCGAGTTTGTTTCCACAATAAAATGATGCTGGGATTATGGAGAACAAATCCCAGATTTATTATTGTGAAATAAGAGATTTTGTTGTCTCCCGTGTAAGAATTAAACAAGATAATATTTTGTGCATCTTGCCCCATATACTATATATTTATCGAAAAGGAGGTACCATCATAATTTTACTAGCTGAACCATTTTGGATAGTCTTTAGCTGGAGAGACAGATTTTGCAATTACTTCCATAGTTATAAACATAAAAAAGCAACCCATAAAAAAAATTTATAAAAAAAAATCATATAAATTTTTTTGAGTGTATGTCAAGTAACATTTTGTGCTTGTAATATATTTTTTCAAATTTGAAAATTTTGGATCCTCACTTTTGGATCTCACCATTGGATAGCTCAAAATAAAAAAAAAGTTCAAAATGTCTAAATTTTTGCTTTTCTATTATACAAATTGTAAATCTTGGTTGGATCCCAATTTTTGAATCCAACCATTGAAGTTGCTCTAACAATATAACTTTCAAAAGAGTCCAAAGAAGGTCCAAGAATAAAAAAACAATAGGAATAAGCTAAGGACACGTGTTTGCTTCCACAACCTTTAACACATACCAGAGATTCTAAATCTGGTTAATCGGAAACTTCGCCAAATCCAGCAATGAATCCTTTTTTTTTCCACCAATAATGACAATTATGAATTTTGTTTTAGTGATTCCAAAAGAAAATCACGAGAAGATTGAGATATGAATTACGACTAAGATTTTTATATAATTTGAAAACCATAGTAAATCAACGATAAAAAGAATGACTATTAAAACAATAGTTTTAAAGTGGTATACGCGGTTGTCGAGACCCCGACTAAGTTCTAGATACTCAAGCGATGGATAAACGACCATCTAAAAATGCATAAGTTTTGTTTTAATGTATTCTTTTTGTTAATTTCTAACTAAATTTTAGCACATAGTTATAAGCCTTTTATATATTTTTTAATAAAACTAAATAAATGTTTTGTCCAAATTTTGCTTAAATTAATAATTCCATTTTCTACTAGACATTTTTATATAATTTGTATGTAATATCATATATTTGTAATATTATGTAACACAGACCTTACCTACCACCTAACACCAAATTGTTGTATTTTTAGAAAGCCAATATACATCTAATAGATCATTATCTTAGAAATATCCTTTTATCTCATTCTGGAAACTTCTTACCATAACAGAAAATAAACAAATCTCATTCCGGAAAACGCTCATAAATTGTCCGAAAGCCCTAAAAATCTGAGTCTCGCATTAAGTCCAAACACTTTCATTTGTCTCCTTTCGTCAACTCCACAGAGATCTCCTCATGGCTCCAATTGCTGTCGGCGATGTCGTACCAGACGGAACTATCTCCTTCTTCGATGAGAATGATCAACTTCAGACCGCCTCCGTTCACTCTCTCGCCGCCGGTAAAAAAGTCATTCTCTTTGGTGTTCCTGGTGCTTTCACTCCCACTTGCAGGTACAAAGTTTCAACCTTTTTCATCATCTCTCACTTAATTTGCTTTCAAAGTTTTGATCTTTCTTTTTCTTGTTCTCAATACAGATTAGGTTTTGTTTCTTCAGATTTATCATTCTAATTAGTTGTATAAGATGTGGGATTTGATGGTAAGATGATGGATCTTTAGATTTGATTTGAGAATGGTGTTTTTGTTTTTTTGTGAGGTTAGCATGAAGCATGTTCCTGGGTTCATTGAGAAAGCAGAGGAGCTGAAGTCAAAGGGTGTTGATGAGATCATTTGCTTTAGCGGTGAGTATGAATGATATGCTTTTGATCTCTATAATGAGTTTGAGTATACTTCTGAAACCTCTATGATATGATATGTTCTTACCTATTATTAGATTCGTTTGGTAGTTGGTGTCCCTATTTGTAAATTGTAGAGTATACAATTAGATCAGTTAGTGTATTTGGCTGAGTCTGCTTCTTGTGCAAATGTTTTGGCAGACGTTTATATATGCTGCTTGGTTTTATAGTATTTACGCCGTCATTTGGATCGATTGTTGCAGTGAACTGTTCATCATATGTATATGGTTTGATATCAGGTCTGTTCTTAGGTATAACCTGTACTATTTCTGACCTTTGTGTTTGTGTCTACTTCTGAAATCTGATCTCTTGCTAGTCAAACATGTGAAAGCTAGGCTAATGGTAGTTGGTATTCATAATAGTAAATTGTAGAAGAGATTCAGAGTATTGGTTAATGTATTTGGTTGAGTTTGCTTGATGGTAGACTGATTCAAATGGTTTATGGCATTGACGTTATCACTTGGATTGATATGTTGCAGTGAACGATCCGTTTGTGATGAAAGCATGGGGAAAAACATACCCAGAGAACAAACATGTGAAGTTTGTAGCTGATGGGTCTGGAGAATACACACACCTTCTCGGACTTGAGCTTGACCTTAAAGACAAGGGTCTTGGTGTTAGGTCAAGGAGATTTGCTCTGTTACTTGATGATCTCAAAGTGACTGTAGCCAATGTCGAATCTGGTGGCGAATTCACAGTTTCCAGCGCCGATGATATCCTCAAGGCTCTCTAAGAAATGTACCACTTGTGTTGTCTATGTAAACCGCTGTATGTGTAGTAGAGGATTCTATAGCTTGTTCTCAGACATTAACCAAGGTTGTAATAAAGCGGTTTCATTGTGACTTGTTTGGCATAACAAAGTATTTGGTTTTGTTGTTTTTCTGTGCGTTGATTAATGAAAGATGTGACTCATTGACGTGAACATTTATGCCAAATTTTGCCATTGTTGTTCTTGACTATGGTAGACACATACCAAAAAGTTAGGTTACCTGAGTTTCTGGTAAGTATAGTTGCTATATTGCATTTATAATGTACATAGGCTTCTCACACATTATCAAACTTTGGTAAGTTTGTCTCTATTTTTTTTACCGCTCTATCTTTTAGCCTTGCTCATCGGATATATATGTCCGATGACGCTTATCTTGATTGTGTAAGCGTATGACCCTTTTTTTGTTTTGTGCGGTATCTAATGCTTATCTTGATTGTGTAAGCGTATGACCTTCTATTTGTTTTGTGCGGTATTCAATTCAACATGTTGAATTTGAAAATAATAGTAAGAGAAGTACAAATTGCAAATTATACTAAATTGTTATAAGATTGCAATTCAATTTTAGCATTTAGAGTGCTTATTGAAATTAGAAAAGTATAGGATCCGCGTGTTTATCATATGGGCGGGCTAGGATCAAATAGGTCGAATCACGAAATCAAATAATAACTAATCAGGTCTTAACAATGTTTTTACGATAGATTTAGTCTTAACCATTCATTTTGTTTGGTATGTAATTAAAAGCTAATCAAGGGCATATTCTCTCTCTATTCGATTGTATTCTCTAGAGAAACGATTTTCATATATTTCCTAATCAAAATAGCATATTTGAATTATTAATTTGTTTCCCTCAATAAGGTTACGAATATGATGCATTAATTTTGGATTTAAAAAATCTTGCTTGCTCACGAAGAAATCAGACTCAATTTTTATCGTCATACAATGTTTTCCAAAATATGTGTACATGTTCTTGCAGATGAGTCTATTAGTGAGGGTTACTTAAACAAAATGTTGTATTTTTGGAAAAAAAAGTTTATTTTTAGATATTGGTTCTAGATTTTACATCCAATTTTTGTTTTAATCATAATTTTAGAAATTCTATTATATTTTTTATGGTCAAACTAAAATTAGAAATCTATTAATGATTTACATCATTCCGTAAAGCACTATAAATTGTCCTAAGGCCTAAATACATTTTCGCACTCAAGTCAAACAAAACTCTTCTATTTTCCTCTGTCTTCAAAACCACAGAGATCTCTTCATGGCTCCAATTACTGTCGGCGATGTTGTACCAGACGGAACTATCTCTTTCTTCGATGAAAATGATCAGCTTCAGACCGTCTCCGTTCACTCTATCGCCGCCGGTAAAAAAGTCATTCTCTTTGGTGTTCCTGGTGCTTTCACTCCCACATGCAGGTACAAACTACAAAGTCTCAAACGTTTTTAGATTTATCCTTTGCATTAGTTTTATAAGATGTGGGTTTTGTTGTTAGATTTGATTTGAGAATTTTGTGTTGGTTTTTGTGAGGTTAGTATGAGCCATGTGCCTGGATTCATTGGGAAAGCAGAGGAGCTGAAGTCAAAGGGTATTGATGAGATCATTTGCTTTAGTGGTAAGTATGAATTGATATGTTTTTGATCTCTCCTCTGTTTTGGCCTCTATGAGTTTTTGTATACTTAGGCCATGAATGTTTGCATCTTTTGTTGCAGTGAATGATCCATTTGTGATGAAGGCATGGGGAAAAACATATCCAGAGAACAAGCATGTGAAGTTTGTAGCAGATGGGTCTGGAGAATACACGCATCTTCTTGGACTTGAGCTTGACCTTAAGGACAAGGGTCTTGGTATTAGGTCAAGGAGATTCGCTTTGTTGCTTGATAACCTTAAGGTGACTGTAGCCAATGTTGAATCTGGTGGCGAGTTCACGGTTTCCAGCGCAGAGGATATTCTCAAGGCTCTTTAAGAAACTTTATCGTTTCGCTTGTTGTATTGTGAATCTAAACTGCTGTATGTGAAGAAGAGATTTCTATAGCTTGATTTCAATCAACAAGCATGTGTTTGACTTGCTTGGCATAATAAAGTATTTGATAAACGTTCAATAACAATGGCTTAAAATGAGTTTCAAGCGTATATAATCCATAATAACTGGATCAAATAGATATACAAACACATAAACTGATAAACGCAAAGTCCTCGCAAGTACCTCTTCATTTCCACACAAAGGCAACACACTTGCTTAGCACACACCATTCATCTTCTTCCTCTCCTTCACAAACTTCCTCCATCCAACAATAACTTCCATCAGAATCTCCTTCTCCATCTTCTTCTCCTTTACATTTTCCGCGATCCCTTCTATTCCCATCTTCTTAGATATCTTGGAAGGCAAGGTATCTAGCTCATGAAGCACCTTCGAAATATCAGCAACAAGTCTCTCCGCGAGTGTTCTTGAGAAATCTTCCCTGATGACAACACGCAGAACCGTGATGTGCTGTGCATCGGCAGGCATAGTGTAAGCTGGGACGATCCAGCCAAAACGACGTAGCATCTCAGAGATCTCGAACTCGTTGTGGAAACTATGGTCCTTGAGAGAGAAGGCGACGACTGGCACTCCTTGGTCCTTTGAGACTATGTTGAAACGCTCTGTTTTCTCTATACCTTCTTTGAGAACCACCATGTTCTCTATGCAATTCTCCATCACATTTTTGTACCCCTAATCAAATCAAACATTCGATGTAACAAATACCAGAGTCATAAACGTAACAAACGAAAGAAAATTGACATTATAAATTGAAAATGTAACAAAACATATTTTCGGCTTAAATAGACTCACCTCGAATCCAAGACGAATGAGCTGGTAGTATTGAGCAATAATTTGGCTCGATCCTACAACAACCAAAAACGTTCATAACCAATGCTACGTAAAATAACATCATAATTACTTGACCTAGATAAAATATGAAAGTTATAAACATACCCTTGGAGAAATTGAGAGTGAAAGTGGGTTGATCAGCACCAAGATAATTAATATGAAAGATAAGCTCTTCAGGTAAATCCTCTGCTGCCCTCCACACGACCCAACCAATACCAGCATAGACTAGTCCATACTTGTGACCACTCACGTTGATGCTCTTAACCAAAGGAAGCCTAAAGTCCCATTCTAATTCAGGATAGATAAACGGAGCTATGAACCCTCCACTTGCTGCATCCACGTGGATCGGTGTGTTCCAACCAGTCTCCTCGTTTTTCTTGACTAGCAAGTCATTGAGACGTTTCACGTCTTCGAACTCACCGTTGAGTGTGGATCCCAATATGGCTGCGACACAGATTGTGTTCTCGTCTACCATTTCTGCTGCTTTGTCTGGATCCATCACGTAGTAACCTTCACTTAGGTTTACTTCCTTTAGCTCCACCTCGAAGTACCGAGCGAATTTCTCCCAGCAAACCTGAAATTGAGAGCCAAAATTTCTATTTATTATAACGGTCTAACTAGTCAGATTAAGCTGTATATATATATACTTACTTGAACATTGGCTCCGGTGACAATGTTGGGTTTGTCATAGGGTTTACCCTCAGCCTTGCGTTTGTTCTGCCATTTTCTTTTGAAGGCCAATCCGGCTAACATGATGGCTTCTGAAGAACCAACTGTCCCTACTCCCACCGCCGTCTCAGATTCCTCGAGTGGCGCATTGAACAGTCGAGCTATAATGTTTACACATCGGTTCTGTTTTTCCAAACAATTCAAAATTATAATGTTTACACATTTGTTCTGTTCCTAAATATTCAAAATTATGAATCTTCTTTTTAAAAGATTGATATAAGTGTTATGACAAATCAAATTCCATGCTCATTTACTATCACATAACTTATCTGTAGCTTTTACCAAAAGAAAAGACTATTGGTACGAAATTAGTGAATCTACGAATTTCAGTGATCTAATTGATCAAAGTATCTTTAGATTTTTTATCAAACGAAAGGGTAATTTTTATTTATAGTATTGATAATGGGCTATATATATTTTTATGCAAAAAACCAATATGACAAGATAATAATCACAATAAAGTACTATGATATTTTTTACTAGTTATTATCGTATTCACACTATCAAGTATCAAAGGCACACAGTGATGCCATCACATAACCATTTATGAACAAACAAGTACCAACTTCTTAATGGTGAAATTGTTGAAGTTTCACATGATAGAATGTATGTGACAATAGACCGATCGACCACGAGATTTTAATGGTGGGTGGGCTCTCCTAGGTTTTATCACAAGTCACAACTGTTTATATCCTCTATATATGTATAATTCTAATTTATTTTAGGATTAAGTTGTGAATTAGTCACTTTTTGAAACATAATTATAGAACTAGGCAGTATACTATTCATAATTAGATTTTTAGTCACTGCTCTTTGTCCCTACCAAATACAAAATCAATAATACCCCAAATCAACTTTATTAATTACAACTCATGCCACTAATCTACAGGAAGTCATTATTCAGTGAATATGTGATTGTTGACTTTGCAGTCAATCTAAGAAAAATAATCGGCCATGAAAGTTAGAGACTTTCACATTAGTTCTGGTGTATCTTGCCGGAATCAGATCTGTTGAATTTTGAAGTTTTTGTTATCTATGTAGCATAGAGTTGGAATTTTTTTGGAATTTTCTTATATGGAATTTTAGAATTCGGTATTAGAAATGCTGGTGATGTAAAGACATTTTTATTGGTCGGTGTTTTTGACAAAACAGAAAACAAATCGGTGAGGAAAAAAGTTGTCCAAAACTTCAGTTTTAAGGTAGAAATCTGTAGATTATTGATAGATCTTTCACATTTTGGTTAAGTTGAATGAGAAAACGATGAACAAAACTTAAAAATTCAAAAAAGAAGAAGAAGGAAAAAAACTTTACAGAGGAACGGCGACTACTAGGGTTTTGTTTGGGAAGAAGAAGTTGTGTTTAAATTTACGATTATACCCCTGTAATTTAATTAAAACGTAAAAAAATAAACTCCATAGGATCGAACCTGGGTGGAGAGAATGCATTTGCGAGTATTTACCACTACGCCACATGAACTTTCATACAACTATATTCGATTAGACATTTATATCACCTATTATTCTGAATATCTTTTCAAATTTTTATATATTATGAATATTATGAATTAGATATTTATATAATTTATACACATACTTCCAATATATACATGCATCCTAATTTTTTTAGAAAAACTCGTTTCTCCGCTTCCAAATGCTTCCGAATATCCGCTTACGATTCCATGTAGCTTAGGTGAAAATTACAAATTAAAACCGTCAAGCAAATAAATATTTTCAGACATACATATTGTATTTTATGTCTAACTAATGCAACGTACAAAATAAAATCGTCTAACAATAAACACGTACAAACATGTATCGGGTATTCACGATTTGCAAAGTAGTGACTTTTCATAGTTTGATTCGTACACTTAAATTTGTACAACACTTTTAGTGTACAGATGTAAGTGTACGCTGTGTACATTTATTTATTTGTACACTAAAAATGTTGTACAAAACTAAGTGTACGAATCAAATAGTAAAAAATATACAAATATATGTATTATATAAAAAAATTGAGATATGTTGTTAAATAATAAATTGAATTGTATAAATTTGTTATAAATATGAATATTTATTATGCTGTACAAATAAAAGTGTGTACATATAATTAATTGACTATTGATAAAAATGTCTATGTAATATATTTAAAATTATTAGCAAAATGCATATCAAATTATAGAGAAAAATATATAGATTTTTATGTATCTGAATCAATTTAAAAAATAAATTCATATTGATAAGCATTTCAATTATTAGATTTGAGAGGTTATAAAAAATAAAGAAAAAATATATATGTATATTATAAAAAAAAA
>Ga0041059_1002292_pt1 | contig 14465 bp, 12 predicted proteins | sample AraColnosormetaG_FD_56232 | JGI IMG/M metagenome (GOLD analysis project Ga0041059, IMG submission 56232) | Arabidopsis roots microbial communities from North Carolina, USA - Col MF nosort | ecosystem: Host-associated > Plants > Roots > Unclassified | place: USA: North Carolina | collected...
ATATATATATATATATATATATATATATATATATATATATATTTTTTTGATAATGATATGATCCTTTCTAATTTACATAAGTAGATGGGCGTATGGAGGAAACATTAGGGTGTATTTCTGGAATGGAGAAGATCAGAGTTAAAGATACACCAGAAGGAGTTGTGTTTGGGAATTTAGACTCTGTTTTCTCGAAGATGTTGCACCAAATGGGACTTGCTTTGCCTCGTGCCACTACGGTTTACATGAATTCTTTTGAAGAATTAGACCCTACATTGACTGATAACCTCAGATTGAAATTCAAACGTTACCTGAGCATCGGTCCTCTTGCGTTGTTATTCTCTACTTCGCAAAGAGAAACACCATTGCATGATCCACACGGCTGCTTGGCTTGGATCAAGAAGCGGTCCACTGCTTCTGTAGTTTACATTGCCTTCGGTAGAGTCATGACACCGCCTCCTGGAGAGCTTGTAGTGGTAGCACAAGGATTGGAATCGAGTAAAGTGCCTTTTGTTTGGTCGCTCCAAGAGAAGAACATGGTTCATTTACCAAAAGGGTTTTTGGATGGGACAAGAGAGCAAGGAATGGTGGTCCCATGGGCACCACAAGTGGAGCTGCTAAACCATGAAGCAATGGGTGTGTTTGTGTCGCATGGTGGGTGGAACTCAGTGTTGGAGAGTGTATCGGCAGGTGTACCAATGATTTGTAGACCGATTTTCGGGGATCACGCACTCAATGCAAGATCCGTGGAGGCTGTGTGGGAAATTGGAATGACGATTAGTAGTGGAGTCTTCACGAAGGATGGATTTGAGGAGAGTTTGGATCGGGTTTTGGTTCAAGATGATGGCAAGAAGATGAAGTTTAATGCCAAGAAGCTTAAAGAACTAGCACAAGAAGCTGTCTCTACGGAAGGAAGCTCCTTTGAGAATTTCAAAGGTTTGTTGGACGAAGTTATGAAAGTTTGAAGCAAATAGACTTTGGATAAATAAACAAATAAACATGTTCTGTTTTGGAATGAAAATGAAAAGACCTTTTTTGTAAAAAAAAAGTGAAAGTGAGAATCTTTATCCTTTGTTTTTATTTTTTATTTTTTTCTGTTATGGTAACTTTGTAATTAATATATACATATCTAAACAAATTGTATGTCGGTAGATATATGTTTTGAGAAAAAAATATCTATCGTGTAGACTAGTCTCCATATAAAAAAATATCTATACGTCTGTCGATCTAGGGGCTTACTTTAGAACATTGAATGAAAGACAGATGAGACTTGATGAGAAAACTCACCATATAATATAAGAACCACAAATTCTACCTACCAAAACAATATAGCAGGGACATAAACAAAGGACAAAATAAAGGTATACTTAAATTTGATTAAGAGAGAAAGAGTCTATACTTGCTCGGTGGCTCATCTACGAACTCTCTTTAGCGTACGAACTCTCTTTAGCGTACTTCTATTTAATGTAACTACGCACATTACTCTCTCTTTAGCATACTTCTATTTGATTAATGTAACTACGCACATTTTTCTCTCTTTAGCGTACTTCTATTTAATGTAACTACGCACATTATTCTCTCCTTAGCATTGCCTGCATCATGGCCAAACCCTCGCAGCCAACGCGAGACTCCCACGTGGCAGTTCTCGTTTTCCCCTTCGGCACTCATGCAGCTCCTCTCCTCGCCGTCACGTGCCGTCTCGCCACCGCTGCTCCCTCCACCGTCTTCTCCTTCTTCAGCACCGCACGATCCAACTCGTCGTTACTCTCCTCCGATATCCCCACAAACATTCGTGTCCACAACGTCGATGACGGTGTTCCTGAGGGATTCGTGTTGACGGGGAATCCACAGCACGCTGTTGAGCTGTTTCTTGAAGCGGCGCCAGAGATTTTCCGAAGAGAAATCAAGGCGGCCGAGACCGAAGTTGGTAGGAAGTTCAAGTGCATCCTTACGGATGCGTTCCTCTGGTTAGCAGCGGAGACGGCGGCTGCGGAGATGAAAGCGTCGTGGGTTGCGTACTATGGAGGCGGAGCAACCTCGCTCACTGCTCATCTCTACACAGATGCCATCAGAGAAAACGTCGGTGTCAAAGGTATACACAAATCTTTTCTTGCTTTACGATTCCATTGAAATTTCAATATTGCAACTATAGATGCCTTATAGGGCAAGTAAACCTGCCTGTTCCACAATAATCCCCCGAGGGATTTTTAAAAGAAATGTCTCCATTCTAATTTTCAGAAGTAGGTGAGCGTATGGAGGAGACAATAGGGTTTATCTCAGGAATGGAGAAGATCAGAGTCAAAGACACACAAGAAGGCGTTGTGTTTGGGAACTTAGACTCTGTTTTCTCTAAAACGTTGCACCAAATGGGTCTTGCTTTACCTCGTGCCACTGCTGTTTTCATCAATTCCTTTGAAGAATTGGATCCTACGTTTACAAATGATTTCAGATCGGAATTCAAACGTTACCTAAACATCGGTCCTCTCGCTTTATTATCTTCTCCATCGCAAACATCAACGCTAGTGCACGATCCTCACGGTTGCTTGGCTTGGATCGAGAAGCGGTCCACTGCTTCTGTAGCGTACATTGCCTTTGGTAGAGTCGCGACACCGCCTCCTGTAGAGCTTGTGGCGATAGCACAAGGATTGGAATCGAGTAAAGTGCCTTTTGTTTGGTCGCTACAAGAGATGAAAATGACTCATTTACCAGAAGGCTTTTTGGATCGGACCAGAGAGCAAGGGATGGTGGTTCCATGGGCACCACAAGTGGAGCTGCTAAACCATGAAGCAATGGGTGTGTTTGTTTCGCATGGTGGGTGGAACTCAGTGTTGGAGAGTGTGTCGGCAGGTGTACCGATGATTTGTAGACCGATTTTCGGGGATCATGCAATCAATGCAAGATCTGTGGAAGCTGTGTGGGAGATCGGAGTGACGATTAGTAGTGGAGTCTTCACGAAGGATGGATTTGAGGAGAGTTTGGATCGGGTTTTGGTTCAAGATGATGGCAAGAAGATGAAGGTTAATGCTAAAAAGCTTGAAGAACTAGCACAAGAAGCTGTCTCTACCAAAGGAAGCTCCTTTGAGAATTTTGGAGGATTGTTGGACGAAGTTGTGAACTTTGGATAAACATGTAAACAACACCTACTAGTTGTTATCTTGCATTGTGGGCGGGAATAATAAATTATTGACGTATAAGTTTTCGAAGTACAAATAAACGTTTTATGCTATCTTAATATTTATTGTTACGTGTCAATAATTTAATTTAGATGGCATTTTCGTTTTCATAAATTAAATAGTTGTATTTATTTAATTTAGTGGTAGTTTTATTTCATATGGGGTAACAAATAAGAGTAAAATAATGATGACTAAATTCAAAGTTTTGTTTGATAAAATTGTCAAAGCACACTTTAAAGTGGACGATTTTAATGAGAAACATCACCACAAGTCAATCTTACAATTTTAAACCCCCTAGGGGGTGACAAAGATAGAGTCTAAAAAAATATCTTGCACCTAAAACACGAATCACTGAGTAATAGAAACAAACCCCCAAAAAAAGGTCAAAGCAAAAAGGAGCCAACCATATGAGATAACTAGAGAAGGTCCCTAATGTTTAAATCTACATTAAACCCAATTAATTAACCAAACAAGACACTAATTTATCCCCAAAAAGATCTCTGTTTTCTTAGCTTTTCCAATCCTCAAAATCGAATTGAGAAGCTTCGGAATACGGTAGTAGAGATACGGTCGGGGAAATTAATCTCTCCTTGAACTCTTTCCTGTTTTCAAAAACCTATGATTACAAAAAATCCAGCCCATTGAACACAGGAAGCTTCTTCTTGTTGCACCCTTCTTAATTTTATGAGTCCACCATCTCGTCTTGAATCTCATTAGGAGCAATAAGCCCAGGAATTGAAAGCATTCTTTGACGTTCTCTCTCTCTCTGTGCAGCTGCTTCCTCAGCATAGAGATCTTTGTTATCCTGAAAAATAAGTATTCAACAAATTGGCTTCGGCTATTTGGTTTTGAGTTCTTAAAACCAATTTGAATGGCTTTTGCGAAAGACAGGTTAAGTACCTGAGCGGAAAACTCCTTAGACTGTACAAGGAAGTCACGAATGTTATTCTTAAATCCAGACGGGTCATTTCTAGACTCGTATAGTCCATTCACAAATTGTGTGACCTGTATTATTTGTTGATATCAATATATCAGGATACGAAGTAAAAAACCAACATGAAAACTGTGAAAGTGAAACTTCTGGTTTTAGTTTTTATTACCTCTGCTGCAGTCATGTTTGGGAATGAAGAGCTCAGTAGCTTAATGGTGTATTCGCGAACAAATGCAACGTTGTCCGGATACGGGTAAGGAACGGTTGTAGCATCCCACAAGGGTTCTGTCAAAGCACCGCTCTCAGGCTGAAATATATAATTATCAAACGGCTAAGTGCATAGAACTACCCATTCCCAAGTAAATGATTACTTAAGCTATCAAATAAGAAACAACAAGAGAAGAGATGGTTTTACCAGGCAAAACAGTTGCTGCAGCACCAACACATGTAGCTTGAAGCCAGGCTTATGGAAGGTATCGGTCAAAACGGCAAATATTTCTTGCTCGATTTGCATAAAGTATGACCGGTAGAATTGATTACAAAATTCAGATTGCTGTCACAATCAGAGTAAAGTGTTAGAGCAAGCGTAATATATGCCACAACCACTGAGCTAAAAGAAGGAAAATAAACACCAAACCTGAAAGTTTTTCAGCATCTCAAGCAAAAGATTAAGCCCGGTTTCAGCAATATTTCTCTCAGTATGTCTAAATGCCCAGATAATTGAATCCATCACTAGCTTCAGTTGCTGTTGCAAAATGACGATACAGTAAGAAACAGAAGCAAATAATGAGAGAAGGCTTAGAAAGAAGGTCAAACGACTTTTCAATCACGTAAAAGAATAATATATGCAAAAACGTAATCACTAACCGGACTTGATAACTTTATCAAGGCAGGGAAACAAAACGTAGCAATAGCACGGAGTAATGAGAAAAACTTGAGGCGGTGTTCTGGATAATCTTCAAAGTTCTTAGTTATCATCTGCAATAGGATGAATAAAAGGTGTCAATAAAGTATACAAGGCATAAGAACGACCGCCACGCAAGTCTTTCATCCCGTCAAATACACACAATCCATAAAATCTGTTACCTCCAATGTACACTGGAATACAGCTTCAAATATGTGAGGCACGTCGTCTAACATTGTTGCCTTGTACCTGAAAGAAAAAAGTCAAAATAAAATATTGCAGCATGGTAAACATCTGCCCAGATCTTCCAACCTTTTCACAATTACAGTTAATTTATTAGGGCACACATCAACAATAAGAGGCATACTTGTTTATAATCGTTGCAAAGAGTGAAAGAACTTCGGATTCCCTAGCATCAGGCACATTCCTCGCATAGTCACCAAGTACTGATTCCATCATTGGCGGCACAAATTGTTTCCCTATGTGTGGCTGGTCTTCAGCTTTGTCTAAAAAGGTTTCTATCAGCTTAAGTGTTTCCCTCTTAACCGATCTGTATAGCAAAGAATCACAATACAAATTATTCCAGTTTTTCCAAACAGAGGCATCTAGAACGTTATTTCTGGTGCATAAAGCCATCCAAACCTTAAGAGTTTTACAAAAGATGTCTTGGAAGCATATGGTCCTCCCTCAGTAATGTTGGTTGACACAAGCTCACTGTACATTCTGGTGCAGCCATGGAAAAAATAAAATGATCATCCACGTAAAAGAACTAGAGAAAGAGAACCATGACTATTAACGCTATAAGGATGCATCATGGATTTACCTGTATACATTCAACATATCCAAGAAAATCAAGGAAATTTGGGATAAGAAGTATGTTCCCAGTGAAGTAGCAGCACTAGTATTAGTCTGCAGGGAAAAACACATGTTATTAGTTGGACCTTACAATCAAACCAACAGTTGTCTAAACACCAACAGATGCACAATCTTAACTACTATAATGACATGAATTCACGTGATGGAATCATAATGCATTGTGAGGAATAGGTAAGAAATCAGACCTGTAGGATGTTTAGCACTGTACGTATCACAACTTGATCCTTGAGGAATTCTACACTGTGGCGTGCCTGTCCTATGATTTCTGCCCATTTCTACATTGTATAGGGGAACAATTTTAGCCAGATATGTAAACAAAAATAGCCACATTTTAATTAACATACCTGGTTGGGGAGTGCCATCAACCTCTGGAGATATTCATCTCTCTTCTGAGGATCTGATTCTGCTTGGATCATATTACCAACCTGGAGAAAAGAGAAACGATGAGATCACAACAGGAAAATTTGCTCTGATTGGCATGCGAATAATATTTCTGGAAAACTTACTGATTCATAAAATGAGTGTATTTGATGAGGCTCAAGATCTTGAACAGTTGTTGCAAGGCCTGTTAGAAGTTCAGATACAAATGGTTCATTCTCTCCAACCTGAAAGAACAACGAGCTGTAATTAATATCTCATTCAGAAGACAATGGATATACTAAAACCTAACGGTGGATAAAAATACAGCAATACATACCTGTACAATAACGAATTTTCGCTTGCACTTTTGAACTATTTTCAAGAATGTATCACAGGCCATGTCCTGAAAGGGAAACATAAGTATCAAGTATCTGTGATTGGGAAGGTGCAAGGTCTATAAATCTATGAAAGAATATTCAGTCAAAAAAGAGACTTCAGATAGCTTGAGACGATTATAAATAAACTACAGCACCGTAATTAACAACTTGAGCATATTTTTGCTACCAATATATTCTCCAAGAGCTTAAAAATATATTATTCATGGATTTTAACAGCGAATAACACATCATTTTATCTGAGATTCCACCTGGAAAACTGTATCTCATAATATATAAACTATAAAGATTGGGACCAGCTACCTGAACACCAGGATGTGTTTCATGCATGAATTCAAACAACTTGTTCACAACTGTCTTCAAAAACTTCCAATGGGCCCTTAAGAATCTTGGATACTGGCCAACGACATACCTGCAACCCAGCGACAGCAGAACAGAGAGGTCATACTTAACCAAAAAAAATCTAACATCGCCTTGAAAGAAATAGAAAATATAAGATGATAGAAGTACAACAACCTAGGCAGAAATTCAGCTGTAGTAACAAACTTACATGATGTTGCTTGCAATAACGGCTTTATTGTCTTTTCCCTTGGTAATTTCACATAAATTCAACAAATCACGAATGACCATCACCAAAAACCTGTTTTCCTGAAGAAAAAATGGAATTTAACAATTGTTAGCACAGAATTAACAATGTAAACCTTCCAGAGCAAAGTATGGAGCAGTCAGGCCGATAATGATATCTCATGAAATGGGAGGTTAATGAAAGAAACAATTAACATTGAAGGTTGACACTGTCAAACTTTCTTGAATTAAGTTATGGCATACTAGCCCACAGATGGAGAGGTGCAGCATTACAAACAAGAACTTCTACGGTTATGAAAAGAATTTGCAGTCAGGTGAAGCATAGCAAAAGATTTTACCTGATCTTCTGCCATAGATCCGGAAATAGACCCAATAGCCCAGCACAAAGTGTTCAAATTGTTCCATGCCCATTCCTCCCCACTTAATTGTTTGTTTAGCTTCCTCAACATCTTTTAAAGGAACAATCCGAAGTTCACATCAGCAAAACAGCATGGAACAGACCAAAGTAAGCTTACATATCTACCAGAAAATCTCATATCTTATAACAGGTCCATGTTAAAATTGCTAAAGTTAGCAGTACTAATATGATAATTCACACTATAACAAGGAGAAACTCATTTGATAAAAAGCATACTTGATCATAAGACTGCTAATCCTCAATATTTCACAAATTAATACGCATAGACCGGTATCATCATGGTGACACTGTACCTGCTTCTCGGTATCATCATGGTCAAGGTGTGAGAGGTAGATTAATGTCTCCCGCATTATCTGCATTTGTTCAAACAAGAAATGGGGAAGAAATCAAAGAGGATATCCAAAGAGGATTCAAATAAATAAAAAATTCCTTGTATAACATCGCACTGTTGGTATATATCTAAGACATCTGAAGAAAAGCAGTATGAACTGGACAAGAATTGATACCTTATATTGGACAAGAACATCATTGTCCTTCATGGTTTCACGAACGATGTTCCCATTTTCATCTTCAACAATAAGCACTTCTTCAGGCTTCGCCATGCGGTTAATCATTAACCCTCTTAATTTGGACATTGGGTGAGAATAAAGTTGACGCCGCTGCATGACTTGAGAACCAAGGCCATCAACCATACCAGGAAGGAAAGGCTGGGAAAATTGCAAGTCAACGCCCAAGGTGAGTAACCAAATCAAAGCAAGGAAAGTTTAACCAATACAATATATAACTATAGTATCAACCTTAAATAAATGTAAAAAATTGATCATATTAGTCAAGGAATCCAACGTACCTGCAAACCCATCAGGCTTGCACTTACTGCAGGGTTATCAGAATTATGATGCGCATCAAATAGCTCCAACACCAACGAGTTCCAATAGTCCAAACAAACCTGCTCAATCCACAAGCAAGCAGAAAACGTCATCTTTCAGACACGAACAAAAGCACATAAGAATATAATTAAGGAAAAAATTAACATACAACTCTATCAACAGCAATCATATTAACAAAGACAATTTAGGTACCTTAAATACTTCAGTGTCGTCAACATAAGATATATTAATGAGATATTCTAGACCAGCGAGTAACAAAGAGACAACTTCTGGCGTTGATTCTAGGACTCGAATATGAAACTGCAGAGATAGTAGTGAAATAGTTAAGAAATAGATGATGAAACAATAATTACTGGAAGCATTAACACAAATCATTATACATATCAAAATTTCCATAAACCCAACATGAGATATCTAACTCAACAAAGAAAAATAATTACCTTGAAAAAGGAAGTGAAAAATAGTGCCAGGTTCTGGATAAATGCCTAGAGGTGACACATAAAATTCCGAGTCATAACCTTGATAAGTTATTCAAATGAACGATCTACCTTAAAACCAAGCGTGCAGAAAATACTTACTTGTTCTTCACCACTTCCACTGGAATATGCCTCAGGGATCTTTGTACTCGGTGGGAGAATTATCTGCAAGTACGAGAACAAGTGTAGACCATCAGGCAAGAAGCCAAGACAAACAAGAAGCAGACCAAATTCACTACTTTAACTTAATAAGAATGAAAGAAAAATCATTCTTAATAATACAATGAACTAAAAGACAAAAATAAATAAATAACAAGAAGACGATTAATTTACCCGCAGCTGCCCTATAAATATGGTATACATTTTGACATATTGAACATTGTAGAAGTCCCCGAAATTAAGAGCTGCGACCTGATCGACAAAATTCGAGCCAATAGAGAAATAAATAATACATTCAATTAACATTAGGAAAAACTGAACTTAAAAACTGAGGTACCTCGGTCAGACATTGAATAGTGAGGTTCCTATATGCTGGCACAGGAAAAAATTTAAGGAGGGTCTCAAGCTGTAAATAACCAGAGCAGCTATCAGAAGAACATATTGTGGTACCAATTAACATCAATCTATAAATTATTTGAAGTCTATTACCAAAGTAGACTCAAAAATGTAACCCAATGGAATCCAGGAAAGATAGGCATGCAATGCAGACAGTGTTGCACGTATAAGATCCTGTCTTTGAGAAGCTGAGAGGACATATAGGCATAACTCATGAATGAGTTTAAACTCACTGCACATAAAAAAAGCACAAATAGGTAAATAATGAGATACAACGTCACTTAATCAACATATACACGATAATAAAGATTGAAAACTAATAATTACTATGCTAAAATTGAGATTCTCAAATAGACCTGTTTAGAGATTGTTTCAGCTCTTTAATCTTCTGCTGAGTCATTTCTCCTCTTGAGAAATCAAAAACCTCTTCACTTAGGAGCTAAATAAAGGAAGAAAATGTTTAAAATATTCCAGTGAGAACTGATTATGATATCATGTAAAGATTCTTACTTTCAAAATGGCCATGCAATTTTCGCAGATAGTTTCGCTAGTTTTAGCAGCTGCAACTAGATCAGGAATGAAGCTTGTCCACTTTGCCGGCCAATCATGTTTCACGATCTGTGCATTTATCACAACATATGTTATGCCAGAAGATAAAATAAGTCTACGGGTTGGAATGAAGTTTGTAAGTATCAGCTACTGAAACCAAAGAGACAAGAGAAGTGCAACTAATAAACGCATTGAATATTATTATCAGGGAGTGCTGAATATACCTGGACCAAAATGACATTTAGCTTGTTGACATAGAGCCTTTCTGATCTGAAAGATGCTTCATTACTCGAGAGCTACAAGGTAAACTCATTATCAAAACAGTTCTGTTAACTAAGCTTCCCAGTTATATCCAGAGAACAAGGTAATAAAGCCTCCAAAAGTATATACCTGTACAATAACCTCTGAGATGTAATTTTTCATTCCATCTCGTTGTTCAACAGGCAGTGCATTCCATCTATACTTTATAACACCTTCTAGAACCTGAGAGTGGATGCCAAAAAGAGTAAAGTATCTCAACAGAACAGTTTTAATTTACAACTGCATAAGGAACTAAAACTGACCTGCAGAGCAAAGAACTTGGTATCCAAGCTGTTTGTATTTTGTAGAATGTGGACAACTTGAAGCCACATATCTGGATTAGCCTGCAAATCCCGCAAAATCTGGTCCGCAGCAGCTCTCTGAATATGTTTCGGGAGCAATGCCGATTAGTTCAAGGTAAAAACTAAAATACAAATGAGGTGAATGTTGACATTGAAGCAGAAGTATAAGAAATACGAGATTCGGTAATCAGAAAATTAAACAATCATAGCAAAATTATCTTTTTAAGTGATGCTATTTCACTGCCAGATGAGCTCAAAGACAGAGGATAAAAATTACAAGTATGATTGGAAACAGTGAAGCGACAAAAGAACAAGGGACTTAATTCACCAATCTCGAGTCTCAGTGAGCAACTAAACCATTGTAATTCAATACATTACTAAAACTCTAGGACCCTAAAAATCCAAATTGAAAACTCGAGCTGCCCGAAACAAGCGTCTTAAGACAAAGATGTATCAGAGTGCTAAAACCCTAACAACGAAACGCTCCTAATTCCTACTCCTCACACCCAATCGAGAAGAAGACGCTCAAACAATAAAACAGACCCGCGAAATAGACTAATCATTGGTCGAGCCCCTTGAACAAGTCAAAACCCAGAGAAATTGAAGCACCTCTTCTTTAGATCCGGTAACAAAGAAGGCCGCAACAGTGGCATCGAGCACACCGACGTCAATCGGCTGGCTCAAGTCCCTTAACTTCTCAGCCGCCATGGCAGAGAGAGATGTGTCCAAAGTTCGCAGTAGAATCTTCCCGGAGGCTAATCAAACCTCTCCGTTAAGACTATTAACAGTGAACGAGAGAGACGAAAACCCTAGGAGAGAGAGAGAGAGAGAGGGAAAGGGGATAAAAATCTAGAGAGAGAAAGGAGAGGATGGTTTAACACAGAGCGAGAAAAGAGAGGCTTATATATACACACATATATATAGAGAGAGAGAGTTCTCAAAAGACAGCTTAAAATTGACGCAGGGGACGGGGAGAAAACGAGTGACTTTGAAATTTGTTTTACATCTTCCTCTTTCCTTATTATTTTATTAAGGTAACTTAATTAATTAATTTGATTTGAAACTTTATTAGTTTACTAAGTTTTTATGCTGTTTTTTAATTGTTCTGAGGCCTATTTGTAGAATTGAAATTTAATAATTTGTTGAGTTTTTCTGCTATTTCTTGATGGGGACATAAGGAACTTAACAAAACAAAATAGTTTTCAAAGAATTTAATTTACATACATAAAGGAAAAGTTCATCTTCTACTTCTTCTTTTTTTTGTTTAGAAAGAAGGTTTTTTTTTAATGCATCCTTTCTTTTCTTCTTAATAACTAAGCGGAATTAGAAAATCTTGAAATCTAGTTTCTTGATATCCTGATAAACAAATTTAACCACATATACCATTAATTAGTTTTTCTTACTTTCTATAAATTTAATGTTACCAAATAATTTTTAAATATTTTATAAGAATTTAATTTCGCTCCAAATATCTATTTCGCGCCAAATAGATTAGTGACATTAAATTTACAGAGAATAAAACAAACTCACTTTCTAGTGTTTGTGAGAAAAACAATTATCATGGTATTGAGTTATTAGATTTCAAATTAAACTTTGCGCTAAAATCATAATTAAAATCTCACAAAAAGTGTCCAATCTGATATCATAATAAGTTTTCAACCGTTTATATACTCTTTTTTTTTTGCTAAATACATAAATATTGTTAAAATGAGATTTTAGGCGTTATAGAGCAAAACCTACATAAAAAGCAAACGTGACAAAAAAAGAGAAGTAAAAACAAGATTACAATAAAACTTAGCAGCTTACATAAGATTTGGTAAACTTAGTGAATCCAAAAAAGCATCAACCGTTGCCAGCTCTTCCTACTTCTTCTTGAGGTGATGTTGTTGTGAAGCTCCCGATCAGCGAACTTGAAGATAAGAGCTGGTGATAGGTGTTGCGAGTTATGAAGGAGGTTATTTCACTGTCTCCATAGATTGTAAACCACGACATGAGCTTCAAGTTTTTGAAACAAGGACGGAGCCGCAGGGGAAGAGAGATGAGTCGAAGAAAGGAGTTCTACCTAAGAACAAAACAACATTTGACGCGAACACAATCTGCTGAAAACCATTATTCAAATCTGAGAAGAAAACTCACAAACAAACAGTAGATGATCACGCGATTATGTTGCACTAGAAATTTGTTTTTTCTTACTTTGTATTGATTCTAAATAATTTTCAAGTTTATAAAAAATTTCGCGCCAAATATATTTTAGTGATATAGAGTTATTCAGTAAAAATGATATTGATCATATATTTTTTATTATGTAAAGGTCTAAATTAAGATTTCTTTTCTCAACTTAAAATGTTGTTATTAATATTAGGTAATGATATGGATGTAGTCCCAATTACAATTTACCAGGCCAGCCCAATTTATTTGGGAAGGCCTTTTAATGAATTATATATTTTAAATAAAGAAAAAATGATATTGATAAATATATAATTCAATAAATTAATTAAGTTTCCTTTTTACAAGATAATACAACTTAAGTTACAAATTATATTCAAATTAATTAATTAAGTTTCCTTTATATTCAAATTATGTACAAAAAACTTTGTTTTAAAATATTGTTAACAAATACGTTTATGCTGATTTTAAGGGATTGATGTGAAATTTGTTTAGATTAAATTTGATTGATAATGTGATTGACAATTTAAATTAAGAATGTAAAGTAAAATTAATTAGTTTGGAAAAAAGATTTAGTGTTAATAGCATTGGGTTGTAAATAAGTTCAACTCTACGATTTATTTGCTAGAATGACTGCAAAAATATATATATAGATAAAAAATTATCTTCATCTCCTATTTTGCATAAAATGAATTGAATATTATTTAATTTTTTTTCTTCAACTCAAATTTTCCAAAATTTTTCAATTTTTTCGACATATACAACCAGTTGCACCTTTCTTTCGTTCGTAAATCTAGTTACAAAAATTATCAAAAAAACAAATTAAGTTACAAATTTCTTCTGTCAAAAATAAAATAAAATGGAACATTTGATAGCATACTTTATAGTTTATACTAGAGTCAATCCAACGGTTGGTATTGTCGATAGATTAACATTCCAAATTCTGACCGTCATCGTCACCAACCTCCACGTCTATGTGAAGATGATTCAATGTCGTTGAGTGGTAGTAGTTAAATCTTCAAAACCCCGGAGAATTATATATATGGGTTTCGTTCAGCAAACCTAACTAAACTCAGAACCAGAATTCATATTTCGGTCGCTCAAATCACAGCTATGGCGCTTGATCCTGAGCAGCAGCAACCAATCTCCTCTGTTTCCAGAGAGGTATACGTCTCCTTTCATTGTCTACTTCGTCGTTTTGTTTCCTGTTCGATTAAACGGTGTGAGAGAGTTTTCATTTGAAGTATACGTCTCCTTTCATCTGAAGCTTAATTCTCTAGTAAATTCGTACTTCTTGACTTGCCACATTAGGAATGTTCCTTTTGAGATCAACTTTGGCTTTTAGCTGACAAATTTCTGGAAAAATTCTGAAATTTGCTATGTTGGAATCTTAGAGATTGTATTTAAGAGTCATATATTCACTTTTTGGGGACTCGCTTCAATTCTGAGAAGAAATTTAGAGGCTTTTACGGATTTTTAGCCATCAGCCTCACAGTTATCTTTAAGCATGAAATTTTTAGACCCTAAATGCTGTGTACAATTGGTTTGTTGGTTTCATGATTTGTGTGTTCCTTACTGTTTTTTTTTTTTT
>Ga0041059_1002293_pt1 | contig 14464 bp, 16 predicted proteins | sample AraColnosormetaG_FD_56232 | JGI IMG/M metagenome (GOLD analysis project Ga0041059, IMG submission 56232) | Arabidopsis roots microbial communities from North Carolina, USA - Col MF nosort | ecosystem: Host-associated > Plants > Roots > Unclassified | place: USA: North Carolina | collected...
TGATTCGATGATTTATAAATACTAGTTAAAATCCTTTGTTATTCGTTTAGTCATTTGTTTTTGGATTTGAGAATCCAAATTATGTTTTAAATGGAATTGAATGGATTTGAAAGAAAAAAATAGAAGGATTCAAATCTATTGATAAATACATGTTATTTCAAAATCCATATATAGATGACATTGATTATAATAACATTCATACAAACTCTTAATAAGTATATACAAATTATTTGGTGAAGTGAGAGAGTACACACGAACATTCTGTAAGGAAATCTCAATTTCAAACTAGATTTCTACAAGAGTTATCCGTGATGTATGTTTATAAATTTCAAACTAGATTTCTCAGATTGAATTTAATTTATTCTTCTCAGCTCAGGATTGTAAAATAGGGAGACATATTTTATAATGATGTATTTAAAAAACAAAAAAGGAAATTTTACTCTTATAAGAAGGAAACATATTTTATACTAGATTAGCCCATTTCGTAAATATTAGACAGTACTATATATTAGGTTTTTTTTTCCATTCATACATTAGTTTGTTTTGGTTAGTTAGTAAACAACTTTTTTTTCCAAATTTTCAACCACTTCAAAATATATTACTTGAAAAATTTTGACTTAAAATAATTTGTATCTGTTTCAACCAATTTCTAAAGTATATTAACCAAACAAAAACTAAAGATCTTTCAATTTAGGATTTTTCTTGTGTGCTATCGTTTGGTTGACATGAAGACAACTGGCCCATGTAAGTATCTTTTGTATGTTGCGTAGTTTGGTTGAGCCCGAGAGAAATAGTGGGCCAGGCCCATATAGTTAATCTAAGAGCACAGTCATCGTCTTCCTTTCATTTAATTTTAAAAAGATAGGGGTATTTAGCTTCTCTCTACAACGGCGATGTATCTTCTTTACGAATCATCTTCGGGATTCGGTCTGTTCGAGGCACACGTTCTAGATGAGATCGGACAGAACATGGAGGCGGTTCATGTGAGTCATCGATCTCACTGCTTTTGACTCTAATTCAGCAACCAAACTGGTTGATAGATCCTATATACTATATATTTTCTTAATAACTATAGAATGGAACTGGAGTTGTAACTTGAAAGCTACTGCATTTGCGGGCAGAAAACTTGGCCTTCAATACGCCCCTGCAAAGAAAGAAAACACGAATATTAATATGACACATCAAAGTTTTAGTTATCTCTATAACACCTAAAAGATGAGCACCTTGATTTTTCCCTCAAGCATCAATCTCTTGACTTGGGATTCCGTGATCACCATGCCCCCAGAGTCAACTCTCAGTCTTCCACCCTGAAATCCCAGTGTAAAATTATCCAACGAAATTGCTGAGAAACTCTTGAGATAGTCCACGATTATTACATCCCTCATCATTGATAGTAAGTTATCAACGTGATCTCTAAGGTAGAAATCTAGGAGAAGTCTCGGTCTTTGTTTCTCCAGCAGTGTCATGCAATCAGTGAAGTGCCTGTTCACGTTAAATAAAAATCAAACCAAAGCACTTATCTGCCAAGTATATATACAAAAAAAGTACTTACCCAGCAAGTAACTTCTTGATGACATCAATTAGATAGTCACATGGCCCAAACGGTTTGATAACGTTTTCCAAATGACTAGCGACTTGCCCGATAGGGTTAACGATTGTATCAACGGCATTCTACAAAAATACAATGAGTTTTAAGTTAAATGTGGGCTACCCATAATAAAATTAAGTGGTCACAAAAATTTATTACGTACTTGAAGTGTGGATTTACTAAATGTAGCCATTGCACAGACTAGTCCAAAGAGAACAATATCTTCTGATGAGATCACCTCCCTATAATTATAATTGTCTACTTCTTTCCAAAGCTGTACAAACTACATTATATAGATAAAATTTAGATAACGAATCACAATTTAATATTAATAAAAAAAACTGTGTTAAAGTTAAGGAGAATTTTTACCCCTTCCGCAGTAACTTGATACTTGCTTTCTAAAAGATTAGAAAGAGACTTAAAGCAGTCAATTTTGAAGCCATATGCCCTTTTTACGTTGCAGTAAGCTATCTGTTCGACACTTCGGTGGGGAAGCTCCCCAAAGTTGCGGGTCTCGAGGGCCACCAATAGTGTAGCCATGTAAGCATCGATAGTTTGGACCTGCCGGGGATATGGTCGGAAAACGATCGCCATTTGGCCACAGTGGTAATGGAGCCAATACTGACGAAGTGCAAGACGGTCTTTTTCGAGTTCGTCCTGCAAAAGAATAGAAGATTAGATGTACAATATGGAATCTTGTTGCGCAAGCAAAGTTTTATAGTCACTTTTCCTTACCGTAGCACTTTCTAAGTCGTTTCTTAGAATGCTGTCTTGTTTGACGAAATTGTTGTTCTTAGTAAGACGCCATTTTTCATCCAAGAGATAACCTTCTCCTAATCTGCCTTGTATTTTTTCAGCTATAACTGTGAACAAACGCATGTCACAGACAATTCCGTCATTCCGGATAAGATCATAGGCAAGTCGAAGGGCTTCAAGTTCCAAATCGTCAGTGAACATCGGGCCAACAGAATTCTCTGCGATATGAAGTAGCCTCAGCACTAGGTTTCGTCCTTCGTAGTTTCGTGAATAAGCTTCCACATCCAAGTCCAATTGATCATCACCCTAAGTAAAGGTCATTAAACAAGATTTTCAACTTAACGATAACAATATGTTCTTCTTCTTTTTTGTTGACAACAATAACCCAATAGATTTTACAGTAAAACGCAACATTGCACGAACTAAACTGAAAAAAAAAAAACTATTTAAAATTACCTCAATATCCATCTTGTTAACCAATAGTTTTTTCAATACTTAGTCTGCAAGAAACACTTAAGAAAGATAAATGAAGTTAAATCTGATTAACAAATTAACTAAGCTAAGTTTCTGCTGCGAAAACAAATTTGTGTGTGTCATAAACAATATTTTTCTACCAAACTCAATGCTCTGTTAATCTAGCTAGTCGATGGATTCTCCAAATTAAAACTGACAAGATTAACTCTAAACGGAGATTACTTCACATGCAAGAAACATTAAAGAAAGTAACACAGATTAACTGTTCCGAGAGAGAAATCTCATTTAATTGCATGAAAAATTAAGTAAGTCTGCTACAAAAACGAATTATGTCACAAAAACAAAATCATTCACCAAAATCAAAAGATTCAATCAAAGAAACTTTGCACGATTTGGAAAGAAAAATAGTTGAAGTTACCTGTTTATCTTGCTAAGCGATAGAATTTCTCCAAATTGAATCTATGACGATTAATAAATTTAAACGACGATTGCTTCCTATTCAAGAAACACAAAGAAAGTTAGAGAAGTGTCCCAACAACACAAATTAACAGTTCTGAGAGATAGATCTCATTTACTAGCATAAAAGATGAAGCTAAGTTTCTACTGCAATATGATTTTACATAACAAATAAACCCATGCATCAAAGTCAAAAGCTTCAATCGAAACATTACATTTACCGCAACTTTGCACGATTTGGGAATAAAGAAGAGTTAAACTGACCTCAGTTCCTCTTTCTAATCGAGAGATTTCGCAAATTGAATCTGTACGAGTATAATTGATTCACTAGTTGAGCTAATCGTCTTGTTCTGTTGCAGATTCTTGAGCGAAAGAATCTTAAGAACTCACACGTACGGTCTTCAGCAATCCCTTCGATGATGTGACTACAGGACCTTCTATCTCTCTTGTATCTCTCTTTCTCTCTGTTACAGATTAATTTTACAGGAGAAAGAAGAAGAAGATGATCAACAAGAAAGAAGACGACTCTCAACTCTGTAACGGATCAATTAGTTTGTTTATATTACTAACTGATATGATCTGGTACGGGCCCTTCCACAGTAACTGAAGCCCACGCGCGTGTACTTCACCTGAGACCACCTAAACTTTTCCCTCTTTGTATAACAAAAGCTTGTTTTTTTTTCCTTACATGAAGACCATTGACCCATGCTAGTCATTTTGGTTGAGTCCGATAGAATTAATGGGCCAGGCCCATGTAGTTAATCTAAGAGCAAAGCCGCATCATCTTCCGTGCGAAATAACCTTAAACCCTAATTTCTCTTATTCTTCTCCGAAACGGAAACTGCATAAATACTCGATTTTCAAATCAATTTTGAAAAAGACGGCTAGGGTTTTTACAGAATTCTCTCTACAATGAAGATTTATCTTCTTTCCGAATCACCCTCCGGCTACGGATTGTTCGAGGGACACGGTTCCGATGAGATTGGACAGAACACGGAGGCGGTTCGGAGCTCCGTCTCGGACCTTAGTCGGTTCGGGCGGGTCGTCCAGCTCACTGCTTTTCACCCGTTCCAGTCTGCACTCGATGCTCTTAACCAAATCAACGCCGTCTCTGAAGGTGAACTCACTACTAAATTACAGCTCTTTCCCTCTTTAGTTTCCTGCACCATATACTTTATTACTTGCTTCTATTATAGTTTATGCTGGAAAGAGCTTAATTCTTAGAAATTGAGCTCTTACTACTGTTGGAATCAGCTTATTCTGTTCTGTTTTAGCTTTTGCTGGAGGTCTTGATAATAAAGTATTAATATTTGTATTGTTTTTACACCTTAAAAATCGTAGGATACATGAGCGATGAGCTGAGAAGTTTTCTGGAGCTGAATCTCCCGAAAGTGAAGGAAGGCAAGAAGCCCAAGTTTAGTTTGGGAGTGTCTGAGCCTAAAATCGGTTCTTGCATTTTTGAAGCTACCAAAATTCCTTGCCAGAGCAATGAGTTTGTCCATGAGCTCCTTAGAGGTGTGCGTCAGCATTTCGATAGGTTCATCAAAGACTTGAAGGTGTGTTTTTTATTTTTGATTACCTAATACCTACACATATTTTTGCTATTCGTGCTCAATATCATCTTCTTTATAATGTAGCCTGGTGATTTGGAAAAAGCTCAACTTGGACTAGCTCATAGCTACAGCAGAGCAAAGGTGAAGTTCAATGTTAACCGGGTGGATAACATGGTTATTCAAGCTATTTTCATGCTTGACACACTTGATAAGGATATCAATTCCTTTGCTATGAGAGTCAGGTTTGTTTTCTTATTGTTTTGCCTTTCAGATTATGTCTTGTCTGTTACCGTAAGAGAAAATGGTTTCTGAGCAGCTCATATTATGTTTTTGCAGAGAATGGTACTCATGGCACTTCCCTGAGCTTGTCAAGATAGTTAATGACAACTACCTCTACGCCAAAGTTTCAAAGATTATCGTCGACAAGTCAAAGTTGTCTGAAGAGCACATCCCTATGCTTACTGAAGCCCTGGGTGATGAAGATAAGGCAAGAGAGGTTATTGAAGCTGGAAAAGCATCTATGGGTAATAAACTGATGTAGCATGTTCGATAAGAATCATGAATCTTTACAATATATCTATTGTTTCTCATGTTCTAAGACATTGTTGTTTTCTCTATTTGAAGGCCAGGATTTATCACCGGTTGATCTGATCAATGTCCAGACCTTTGCTCAGAGAGTTATGGACCTTGCAGATTACAGGAAGAAGCTCTATGATTATCTTGTTACTAAAATGAGTGACATTGCTCCAAATTTGGCGGCCTTGATCGGAGAGATGGTTGGGGCTAGGTTGATTTCACATGCAGGAAGTCTGACAAATCTTGCCAAGTGCCCATCTTCAACCCTCCAGATTCTCGGTGCTGAGAAGGCACTTTTCAGGTGCATTTCAAGCTTTGTTAGTCTTTACAAGTTTAATTACACTGCAGTAACTAACTTTGGTGTTAATTTCAGGGCACTGAAAACACGTGGAAACACACCCAAATATGGTCTAATATTCCATTCATCATTCATCGGGCGTGCATCTGCTAAAAACAAGGGCCGTATTGCTCGTTTCCTTGCAAACAAGTGTTCCATTGCTTCCCGGATTGATTGTTTCTCAGGTAATAATCTAGAGAATGTCCTGAATAAGAGAGAGGTGTTTGGGAGATGATGCGTTGTTATTAACTACAAAATCATGGTGGTTGTGTTATGCAGATAACAGCACTACAGCTTTCGGTGAGAAACTAAGGGAACAAGTAGAGGAAAGACTTGACTTTTATGACAAAGGTGTTGCCCCACGTAAGAATGTTGATGTAATGAAAGAAGTGTTGGAAAATCTTGAGAAGAAAGGTACATATGACCCAACAAAGCTCTCTGATCTGTTGTGGTAAACGGTTTTGTTTGATGGGTTGTTTCTTCTTTTTTTAAGACGAGGGAGAAAAAACAGTGGATGCTTCGGAGAAGAAAAAGAAGAGAAAGACAGAGGAGAAGGAGGAGGAGAAGGAAGAGGAGAAATCAAAGAAAAAGAAAAAGAAAAGCAAAGCAGTAGAAGGAGAGGAATTGACAGCAACAGATAATGGCCATAGCAAGAAGAAGAAGAAAACTAAGTCACAAGATGATGAATAAACAAACAAGTCTGTGTAATACACTAGTTTTTAGTTTTCTTTCTTCTACATAGGGTTTTGACTTTAAGAACAACTTTAAACATAGCGCAAATTAGATAAGGTTTTCTACTTTTGAATTAAGTCTGTCTTAGCCAAATGAAAACAAGCTTGAGTCTCTGTCTTGCGAGTTTATGACTTAAAAACAACTAAAAACATATATAATTATCAGATTTTCTACAATTGAGTCTGTCTTAAACAAAAGAACAAGCTTTTGATTATTTATCAGGTCTGGTTTTTAACTTTTGAAGATGATCAAATTTTTGTTGATGTTGAAATGGATCTTCAAGTATGTATGGATATGTTTTTGCTCAATTCTTTGAAAATGTCGACAAAACAAATTAACATTACAAAAAAGGATTGAAGGAGATGAATCAAACATGTTGTTTTTCTTTATTATCACTAAAATTGCAGAAACCAGAGAATTCTGCTAAAGCATAGCAACAAAAGAGCAAAAGAATCAATCGCAGAGAATGAGTCTAATCATGGCAAGAACCAAACACGAAACAGAGAAGAAGAAGAGCGTCACAAAATCCCTAGCAGACCATTTCTTCACAGGCTTCGACTCAACTCTTAAACTCTTGGCTCTACGAAGCGCATCCACTTCCTTAAGCAAATCAAATTCGATACCTTTCTTCTTCAACTCTTCAACACATTTACGCAACAGCTTCGCATCTTCTTTCTCCCTCTCCAACAACTTCTCAAGATGCGATTCCACTTCAGATTTGTACCGTACCGCCCAAATGATCCCCAAGGAAGATAGCAGAGCGCAGAGTGAAGGGATCCATGATCTTTTACAAGCACTGGAAGAAGCAGAGGAAGATGAGGATGAAGAAGCGTGGAAGAGAAGTAGCAGAGAAATGGAGTGGAAGAGAAAGAAGAAGATGTAGAGCTGAGTGATTTCTCTTCGAACAGAATCGATCTGAGATTCTTTGTGAGAGACACGGCTTAGAATTAGCTCTTCTTCTTTTAACCATTGTTTCAGGAGAAGCTTGTGTGTTGGTGTATCTGCGATCTGGTGAAGAGGATGTCTTGTCTTTGCCTCCATGATCGGTGGATTCGTGCTCTGATCTGACGCCATGGAAGCTTTGTGGTTAGAGAGAGAGAGAGAAGTGTAGATTTGTGAATCGCAGAGAAAAAAAGATGCGGACTTTATTGAGGCTCTTTGGTAACGGCTCTTTTGGGTTTTATTTTAAAATATTATATGAATTTACAGATTTGTCCTGAGAGCGTAACGGTCATCAATCAACAATATACGGCTCGGCTTGGCGCCGTCACACATTCGTAAACTGCCCCACGGTATTTTAGGCCCATATCTGGCCCATTAAAAACAAGAAAGGTAATTAACCTTATCACCTTTGGGAAGAAAATAGTGAGGAAGACCACTCACGTTATATTTGTGCTTAAGTAATTAACTTATCGTTAATGTTGAAACTAACGCTTGAACCACATGTCACCAATATACATACTGCAACCAGTGGATTTATAGAAAAATACATTTTCTATTTCCGAACGTTACAAATTCGTAACTCTTCTTAAGTAGGTAAACCATAGACAATAGTGATTCACCTTTACCAAAAAGTGAAGAGTGTAATAACTAATAGGCATGAACAAAAAAATGGCTTTGCTTGCAAAACTTCTTATCCTCACCACACTTGTAACAACAATATCAGTAATATCCAGAGCCAATGAAGAGCTAATGATGCAACAATGTCACAACTCTGACAATCCCACCTTGTGTCTTCGCTGTCTAAGCTCCGACCCTGGTTCTCATGAGGCCGACAAAGTAGGACTGGCTCGTATCATCCTCAAATGCATCAACTCACACCTCCTTGTTCTCACCAAGAACGCTTCCACTTTGGGCTCGCAGCACTACCAGAATCCAAATACTGCAGCAGCGTTGAAGCAGTGCGGTTTGGGTTTCTCAACGGCTAAGCATGGCGTGGGAGAGGCCGACACTCAACTTATAACCGGAGATTACGACAAGGCTGCGTATGACGTCAGCGTGAAGGTGGTGAATCCTCCGGTATCGTGCCGCAACAGTCTCGAGGCACTCAACATTCAAGTCCCTTCAAGTTTCCGTTACCATATGGATGTATACTTGGCGTTGACTCAAGCTCTCCTCAGGATCGTTGATCGCTTCTAGATAGGTTTTTGTTTCTCCAACAGTGTTTGTCTTATCCATATATCATGAGTGACTTTAATTCCCTCAAATATAAATCCAAGTTTGCTTCTTCTTGTTATCCGTTCAAGATTGAATGCAAAATAGTGACACCTAAAGTAAAGAAGCTTAATTAATGCCATTAGAAAAAAGTAGCTGATTCTTTTCATATGTTTATGTCTTTTGCATGATATAAGTGGGTTATAACCTTCATTAATCCTAGTCAATGTGTCACACTCACACCTATCGCAAAAAATTGTATGAAGACGTACAAAGCCAAAAATTCCCGGACTAATCTATTTTCTTTCTCTGTTTTTCGAAACAGAGTTTCTAACAAAACTAATTTATCGTCTTCCATTTGAACATGAAACTTACTCAGGACTTAGCTACGGCCTACGGGTAAACTCAGTCGTGGTTTTGGAAAAACGGTGACAGCTTTGCTGTGTTCAAATCCCTCTATGATTTTAATTTTTTGTCAAATTTCGTTGTACTTTTGTGACTTGTTCATATCACATAGTATGGATTGTTGTTAAAATAGTTCATTTCTGTGTTTTTGTTTCTAACAAACAACATTTTTTATAAAAAAAGCCAAAAAAATAAACATTTTCAGTTCCAAATTCCAAGAGCCAAATAAGAAACATCTTTTACATATTCCCTAATTTTCATTAATATCTCTGTTTCTGGTACAACTTCTCTTAGAACTGTGAGAAGTTAATTAACAGAAACTTGTTGTTTATATTTTCTAGGAATAAAGAATAGAATGTTTGGGCGGCAACTCGAACCCGGTTGCATGAACCTTGAGAACAAAATCAGGACATATCTTTAAACACAATATCTAGCTACCAGCTTTCTTTTTTCCCTTATATAATTAAAATTTTGGCAGCAATATACAATAGAGAATTTTACTCTGTGGGACAAGAATACTCTTCTAAAGTGGATTACTTTTTATGTAAAAAAAAAGTTGAGAAAAACCAAAACTTTCTTGCTTCTTTTTTGGTTCTTCAAGGGAACAGCTACATGCCTAAGATTCAGTTCTCAGGCAACATGCACCAATAACAATAGCCAAACACAACTTGCAACAATTGCACTTTGACCTTCTTCTTTTTTCTCTCTTTTCATTTTATCCAATTCTTTCATTTTTATCTCCCTTTTTTAATTCAACAACAAAAAAAAAAAATCTAAAATTTTGTAATAGTTATAGCATACATTGTTTAAGAGTAATTAACTGTGTAGATCAGTCTTTGTTTGAGGAAAAAATGAATGCTTCTTTTTAGTGTAGGATAATTAAAGGTAGGAATATTTTCAGATAACAAACAAAGATCGAACTAAGATATCAGTTTCGCTTTAGCTTAACAGAACACATGAAAGCAAGATTTCCCAAGAACAACTTTTTAAGTTTGAACAAAAAGCCACTAAGTAACTCATAATTATATACATAAAAAAGGTATCAGTACTTTGAAGGCATTCGGACGCAGAGTTTCAGATATTGATGATTTACTATTCCTGGGGAATGCTGATGAGATTCTATTTTTTAAGAGCATAATTAAATCCACAAGTAGGATAAGATAAGATCAGCTATGGTAGAGTTTAAAAATATCATATGACATGTAACACTGACATCTTATGATGTATAATTTGAGATATTTGGAAGATCTTCTTTTTTCTCATAAAATATTTCATTGTCTAGTCCATGGGACGAGTTTGAAGTTAAGCAGATCATGGAAAGAGAATCTAATATTATGAAGTTGTACAATTTCACTGAAAACAAGATAAAGGGAAGAAAAACATGTCTCCCTTTAATCTTTGAATGCATATTCAGTCATGTCATGACTGACCCATCCATCATCTTTCTTCGAATCTCCTATCTCACTGAACATGTTTGGAGGCAGCCTTCCGTATTTTATATCTACACTTATGATCTCCTATCTCTCCATCACCCATATTTGATTATATTTTTCAACATATTAATGTCTCAATTTCCCATTCTTATTAGTTAAAAAGGAAAAACAAACCCTAACTCGTGGTGATTCAGTGGTTGAAATTTTTTTCATACGGTTTAAATGGCAAAATTCTTCATAGATCCCGGAGATTATACGGAACTTGGTTTATAATTCCCGGCTCGAAAGTTTAAGCATTGGCGACCAGAGTTTAGATATCAAATCTTGTAAAATACGCATGCATGGTTGTCATGCAAACGTAGTATTATGATGTAACCAGTGAATCTAAATTGGACTGAGGAGGTAGGGGGTAAATAGACACACAAATCTAAGTTCATATACATTTTTGCTTAAATATTTATTGGTGGATTCAAGTCATGGGGGCTGTTTTGTACTTGGAGTAATTTATAATGTAAACAATCGAGAAGAACATGTGTTAAGATTCTGGAGCTAGGCGTAGGGTTTCTCTTTACGTAGTTTTCATAGCGTGTGTATTTGTGTACGGCCCTTTGAAATAACGCGAAAACATTTATTCTCGGTTTTTAAAATTCTCTTTTTTTCTGTTTATTGAAAAAATGACGAGACACGAACATTGGCAACTAAGGACAATTGGTGTGGCTTAAATTAGATATCTAATTATTCGGCTGTGCTCCATTGTCTAACGTATCACAATTCGACAGATGTATCTTAGTATCTACAATATATCAATTATTAAATTCGATGACTTAAGCTGTTTAAAGTTTCATTTTCTCGTAGTTGAAAATTTTACAAAAAGAAATGTTCTTAAGGGAGATAAAACAAGCACAATGGCAAATCCGAAAGAAGGATAGGTGGATGAATGTAGAAAGAAAAGTGCAAAAATTAAACGAAAATAGAAACAGTTAGAACATAAAAGGAAAAATGAGCTGGTAATAATTAAGATGTTTAAGTTAAGAAAATGGCTTTGACAGCATGAAAAGAGAGTGTAAAGAAGTTATTAACAGAGCATAGAGTCTCACTAACTGTAAGTTTGGTGTTTTCGGTCAGCCCAATTTGTGTTACGGTCAGCCTGCCCGAACCCAACAACTTGTAACATCCTCACACAAAAACTCCTCTCTATGTTTCCTATATATATAGACACTTGCACACACTCTCATTTCCTCCCAAACAACCCCAAACTTATAACAAAATGGCATCATCTCTTCCTCAGTTCTACGCTGATTTCACAACATTTTCCTGCGAGACTTCTTCGCAGTTTCACGGCTCTTCTTCATGTCCTGACGTGGACTCTTCGTTATCCAGCTACCTCGACGACTGTTATGGCTCCTTCAACACCTCTTCTAATCCAGAATCCATCTTTGTACCCCAAGTCTTTGGGATTTCTGACGTCTCTGTGCCTGAATACAACAATTATTACCAGAAAATGAGTGTGAATAATGCCACACATTACTTTCATGGTGGAGATCATCAAGAATACTACGGCTTTTCACCGGAGATCAAGCCCTTGTTCCGTCCGGCCACAGGAGAGCAATCTTGGGTACGTATATATTCACGTTTGAAAATCTTATAGTTAATATGAGAGACATTTAATATATACGCATGCAAGAAACGAAATAAAATAAATATTTTGTGTGAAGCAGGGAAATAGTGAAGGAGGGATACAAGCTGAGCCAAATACAAAAGTGGGACGCTATTCGGTGGAGGAACGTAAAGACAGAATCATGAGGTACTTGAAGAAGAAGAACCAACGCAACTTCAATAAGACCATCAAGGTACGTATACATATACATACTACACTCATTCTTATTTAGTTTAGTTAATTACATATTCATTTTTGAATGTTTTCAAATGATTATGTGTGTATGCAGTATGTGTGTCGTAAAACCCTAGCCGACAGGCGTGTTCGTGTTCGCGGCCGATTTGCTAGAAACAATGACACATGTGAAGAACAACCTCACATGTCTAAGAATCACAACAACCATTCTGAAAAAGAGGAAGATATGTTTTCAGGATCAGACGACTATCTAATCCAGGTATTTATTTAATTATTCCAAGACACTAGTATATTATTATATGCCATCATTACTTGTAATTTGTAAATCTAATTAACCAATGCATCCCAATTTAAAGCAGATGGAACACGATGACGGATGGCTTCACGAAGCAATGTCCAATCTGATTCCTTTTCCTTGTGAATTTGACGCTCCTGGAGATGCTCATCATCCAACCAATTGGAGCTTCTGATGTCACTACCTATCTCATTTACTTCCGAATCAATTAATGTCTCTAGATATTAAGTTTCATCAGTTAGTTTAGTTTTACTAAGCAGCTTATTTATTTTATGGTAGATTTATCATATTGTACTTAATTGTTCTTGGGGTTATTGAACATGAAGATTCTGTCTAGTGAATAAATAAAAGAACTTTACGTACTTATAATCATCATATCTAATTATGACGTGAGGATAATTTCAGCCAATGCAGGCAATCTCAATACAAGAGCAAGTTTTTATGGTTTTTGGATTTTTGTGTTCTTCAAAAAAAAAAAGTTACGTTGATCTACTTTACCTTTTTCACAGTAAATCAAAGTTCATATCATGTGGAAACCAAAAAGACGATTCTAAGAGGGGTAAAAAGTTTGTTGAGATTATTTAAGGCAAACAACATCTTTTTACGATATGCGAATAAATTGGGTGAGTCGATAAGAGATTAATTACTTAACTGGTGGATTCATGGAACAATTGTGTATTAAGGAATATATGATGCAATTTTAATCATAAGACGAATGACTTAACGTAACATAGCTTGTGGCGCCCTTTCTTTTCTTTCTTTCGTCGATGCTTACATATGAATGGATATAAAGAATAATGCCGATTAATTGGTCGTAACAAAAACATAGAAACATGATAAGTTGTACACAAATTCTTGCAATGATAGGTAAGGAGCTAAAGAATGCTGTCTACAAATTAAAGAATCCAATTATTCATTATAGGGATTATTATTATTGATGCATGAAAACATAGAGAGAGTGGAGATGAAAGACATGATACGGAACCAAGTTCCAATCACTTTTTAAGACATATAATTCTTATAACAAACATAATAAGGCTTCAAAATCTGCAAATTATATTCTCTGAAGTTGTCCCCTTTATTTTCTGCTTTGACGAATATATGTGAAGTTGAAGGCTGAAGCCCTCTCATCTGCTTTTTTACTTTTCCACTTTTTCCTTCTCAGCACACCTCTAGTGGTAAATACATGAAAATTAGGTACCTAACAACAAAAATTGTTATATGTGAATATTTTTGCAAACTTCTTTTTCGATGATAGTGAAATCCGCAACAAGAGAAAATAGTTGTAACTTTTATATTCAAGATAAAATCATCACTATAAATCATGTGCTTTATGATCATTTTAACTGCTTGCTTTGATCATTTTTGAAAACCGGATTTAAATTTAAATCCTAACAATTAACAATTTAACATGACATGTAGGTCTAGATAGTTTATGTGGAAGTGGGCAACAACAAACAATCTCTTTAGTTCATTGTTAGCCCGACAAAATTACTACTAGTTTATAGCACGTATGGGTCTCAACCGGATCCATATAATGTCTCACGGATTGAATATAATGTATCATAGAAACATATTTACATATCTATGTCATTGAAGTGTGTTGACCCTGCTTCTTGACTTTGGGCACATATACGACACAATCTATCGCATACGCTTAAGTCAAAACAAGATATAAAGATTGCATCAAGTAATCATTAATTGTTATCTTCCCGTTTGTCAGTTTTCTTAATATCAAGAAAGATATTAGTGTTTACCCATATTTTCAATAATTCCGGTGAATTCCCACTATCTAAACTTTTTTTTTTGTCTTCTATATAACTGGTCAACTTGAACAGGCAAAAGGCAATAGG
>Ga0041059_1002294_pt1 | contig 14458 bp, 14 predicted proteins | sample AraColnosormetaG_FD_56232 | JGI IMG/M metagenome (GOLD analysis project Ga0041059, IMG submission 56232) | Arabidopsis roots microbial communities from North Carolina, USA - Col MF nosort | ecosystem: Host-associated > Plants > Roots > Unclassified | place: USA: North Carolina | collected...
TTTTTAATTATTATTATTTATATATTTAAAATTCATAAAACATTAATAATATTTAAATTTATAAAAAGTTTAATATATCAAAAAAACTTAACATCATTATATAATATATAGAGTTTAAAAAATCTCAAAAAAAAATTCGTCATATTTTATGATTCGAAATTTTAAGAATGAACATATATTAACTAATTGGCGAAAAATGTGTGGGTTCAACATCCCGTAACGAATAAAATCTTTTGACAATGATTCATAAACATATTATAAATAAGATCAACATTAATAAAATAAATATTTTTTTTGTGGATGGGTTTGGCGGGACGGGTTTGGCAGGACGTTACTTAGTAACAATTGTAAACTATAAAATAATTTACAAATTTTATATATATTAATTTTAAAAAATGAATTGTCTCCGCGGTGTACCGCGGGTTAAAATCTAGTAAACAGTTTTAGAAACAAACAAATTTACACGTCATTTAAGTTAAATATGGAATAAAATTTTTAAAGTGAAATTATTGTCACTCTCACGTCCCATTACTACTAATACTGCTCAGAATTAATTGTCTATACTACTACTACGAGTTATGTATGAGTTGCAGAAATAAATCTTTTGAAAGAAAAAAAATTCAGATTCAGATTCTTGACCAAACTTTCTTTGTTTCACTTTGTAGAAGAAAATAAATAAAAAGTAAACAAAGATGAGAAGAAGTTTTTGTTTCACTTTCTTCTTCTTGTTGGTGACTCTGTTTCCAACCAGCTTCTGCATCTCTACAAGCAAGTTGTTACCAGTGTCATACTTATCCAATTAGTTATATTAAATATATAAATTTATATGTAGTTATTATCTTAGAAAAATTTAAGTTTTTGCTTATGTTTTGTTTATATTAAATAATAACTACATATAAATTTATTAGATAAAAAAAAGATTAGCAAAATGTTAAAAGCACTAAAAGAATCGACGTACAAACTTTCATTAGATGATTAAAATTTATATATATATATACCCTCTACTTATACTCTTAACTTCACCAGTTTAATTTCCCACCATCAAAAGCTTGGTAACTATGGAGAAAGATCCAGGTACTGTTCAATTTATTGTTAATTTCCCTTACATTGTTTTGATTTTGTATCTTCATTGTAAAGTTAAGAATTTTATCTTATTTTATCTCATTGTTTTGTCCTTTCATTATTTATCCAGATTTCGCAGTCTCTCTGTTGTGGGATGGTGAAAACACCCCTGTTGAGGTTGATCAGGTAGATAATTTGATAAACAACATTGAAGCTTCTGTGAGAACTGCTGACCCAAGATATCATCTTGCTCAAAGGAAGGTTCTAGTGGGACATGAAAATCTCGACTTTATCAAGGAGAATGAAAAGTCTCTACAGGTACAAGGTTTCCGCTTGATCAAACCACCCTATCGAGAGCGTAAATGCGTCATATGTGATGGTTCAGTTCAAACATCACGTCACAAACGCTACCCTTACGAGCGGCCTTATGACGTAGCTGACAGACTAATACTACAAGAATTACTTGTGCAAAAGTTGCTATGTTTTTAACGAGGAAGACAAACAGATAAAGAGTTTAGAGATCTTATCAGCTTTGCCAAATATTGTTCTACATGAAGTTTTTAATTTAATACTCTGTCACGTTCATTCTAATTTAATAAAGAGTTTTGTAGTAAAACTTTGACTTCCAACTCTTATTACAATTCGTATCAGATGTGATGCCAGTCTTGTAATATATTGACATTTGATTAGCACTAAAGAAAGATGTGGTACCCATTGTACTTTCTTATACATCTAAAGCTTTCTCAAGGTTTCCACGATTTGCTCCACCAAGTAAAATACTTGAAGCTTCAAGCAGACGAGCAAATGAGATCTGAAATCTTTCAAGCATTTTTAGCTGTTAAGGTGCTCAGTAGTAGAACGATTTGGCTTTATTATCTGCAGGGTCCTTGCAAAGAATCGACCGGACCTCCATGATCGATCTCGGAGGCTCCAGGTCTTGCTCTCTTAGCGAGTTGCCAAGCAGCTGTTGCATCTGTGCTGCAAATGTATCGTCTAATATCTGAAAATACGCATCATTCCATGTAAGATCAGGTGACTCATACAATCTAAGTAAGAGCAGTTTTTTTATTGGGACTTACCGAGACAGCAACTCTAGAACCCTTGTACCAAGCTCTGTTCTCTTTCCTGTTCTCCAAAAAGCTTAAAACAATCTATCACGCACACAAGAATAATTAGCTCTCCAACAACGCAAAACAAAATGTCAGGAGAGGAGAGGCCATTAAAAATAGTTACCTGTCCCATACGATCCCAATATCCTCTAGACAATGCGATGAAGACATGCGTCTCACAAACCGAGTGTAGATGATTCACTGTGTTGGTGAGCTGCTCCTTGAGGTTATTCATTTTGCTTCTGATGTCTGATTCTCCAACACTTTCTTTAGAGTCCTGAAGAATCTTCTTCAACATTGTCGTTTTTTGTAGCTTGCTCTGAAAAGAAACAAGATATCCGGTTACAACACAAGCATATAATGAAGGGAAGATCTCAAAACATGCTAACCCAACAAGATAACAAAACATGGACAAATGTTACACAGGAAACATCAAAACAGTAGAAATCGCAATAGGAATGCACTACAAATCATTCTATGTTTGCTGTTGACAACATATTTTGATCAGCTTATCTCTAATATAAGATCCCTGCTCTACAACATACGAATAGCTAGGAAATAAAAGAGTTAAGGGAAACTCACATTTTCTACAAGTTTTTCGACCACAGCCTGAAGGTAACTACGAAACTTGGCTCTGAGCATCACTGTCACCTCAGAAAGACGATCACCAGGAGCTGCATTCCCACCATCAGGAATGCATGAAGACCATGCTTTAAATTTAGCCTCTATATTAGGCCGTAGAACATCAAGCATCCTCTTCATGGAGTTTAATAGAATGCCCAGCTGCACCAACCAGATACAGAAACTTCTCAGCAAAACAAAACGATTTTTTTAACAGAAGTAAAGGAAAAAAAATGCAGGAAAGTTATGCTCACCTCATCCGGGACTACATATGGAATCACAGATCTTTTGGTCAGTTTTTGGACATACTTGAAGCTTAGTTTTTTTGGAGCCAAGTTTTCTTTGAGAGGTGATAAGACATCTGCATACTGCTTCTCCAGAGCTTCCACTGTTGCCTTTTCAACATCAGCAATGGCCTAAAGAAACACAATCAGTGTCAGCCTTTTCACTCCAAATTCACACCATAAATACAGTAAAGTTGTACGCTTATAACATGCAGTGGAATGTATACGCAATATATTCACAATCCCAAAATCAAAAGTTATGAAGGAACAGCTAAACTTACACTCTCCAGAACAAAGATATATTCTGGCCATCTGGAAATGATAACTTGATAGTCTTGAATGGTTTCGTTCAGCCTCTTGTACATTTCATCAACGAATGGAGTTGTTGAATGCTGTGTCCTGACTCCAGACCATTTTACCTGCTTGAATGACAGGTTTTGTAATGATCAAAGAAGTTAGTTTTAATGATACGACATAGGCTGAGAAGAACAAAGAGCAAGGGAAAATATAGAGAAAAAAAAATATCTGAAGAAAACCACACGGAAATTTCAGTATACATACCTTATCAAGTTTGCAGGACTCAAGTAATGAAAGGCGTTTATCTTGAATCCAAATCATGATATATAGATGAAACAACTCTTTTGCATCAACACCGCCTTGGATAGGACTGTAAATTGAAATATGATACCAGTCAAAAATAACAGACAATCAACAAATCAAATAATCTAAACGACCTACCTAATGTTCCAGCTGGAAAGATCACGTTGAAAGTCTGCAGTTGCAATCACGAGCTCTGCAACTGTTGGTGAAGGGCCAGAGGGCGGACAAGCAACGAGAAATGCTCGAAGTCTATTACAGAGATCAGTGCTATATATAGACGCTGACAGGTTTGGAAGGTCAAGAAAGCTGCATAAAACAATATAACAAACACAGGGGCAATCAACAGCTGCATGAAGATGCTTATGCTACAAGAGCTTTAGGTGCAGTCACACATCTAAACATCTCAATAACATAAAATATGATACTATAATGACACAACAGTGGTTCACAGATAGTAGATAACACATAAGATAAATAGTATGGGTGATTTAACTAGGTATAACCATATATTAAAAGAGAAGCTAAGGGAAGAAAAAGAAGTTGCTACCAAATTTCGGAAAAGAAAATTTGGCCGTCAAGCTAATAAGTTCACGAGTCTGTCTCTTGTAAGATGAACATAATACTGCCACTACTTTAAAACTTAAGAGTCTGTCACCAACAAAAACAGTATCCACTACAGTTGACTAGGCTTGGTCAGCAAATAATAATATCCACTACAGTAGCATTTCAGTTATCTCTTATATAAATTATTTAGAATAATAGTTGAACATAACTATTTTTCACTTGTATACTAACCTGGGAAGTATATCTTCATTTTGGATCTCAATATCAGTATAGATCTCATTCTTTACATTCTTGCAGGCCATTGTCATTTTCTGGTATGCAGCCGACATTGCAGACATATCCCAAAAATTGGGCTCGCTGTTGTTTGCAACAAACTCATCTGTCTCACCCATGTGCCTTCTAGATCTCTTCTTTGCTGCTGCCTATAAGTGCATTGATACCACATAGATGAGAAAAAAAGACTGATCAAGACTCAAGAGTAAGTCAAGGCAATTGAGAGGCTGTATGATATACCTGGAAATAATGACAAAGATGAGTCTGATCCTCGGGTGATAAGACATCGTGCAGAAGCGTGTACAATTTCACAGCAGGAATGAGTGCTGGCGCTGGAACACCTGACGCAGAATTGACCACATCAATCATTCCAGAAAATGACGACTCGTCAAGAGATTTGTAATTCTCAAAGACCAGTTTTAGAATCTGCTCGATCTGGTCCTTGATTTCATTCAAGATCCGATTCTGTTGAAAGCAAAAATAAAAAGTAGAGCTACATAAGCAGTTCAGAAGCAGAAAGTACTATTATGATTCCACAAGAGAAAAAAAAACAACAACAAACAGGATTAACTAGGGTGATATGAGGTATTGTCTGATGCTGAAAATTGCCATGTGAGCAACTGCGTGAAGTCTAAGTCTGTGATTCACCATTGTATTCTAATGTGGTGCTCTGAGTCAAGTATTATGATCAAAGTATACTAGCTAACTTTAGGGTCGTATCCTATCTGTCGCTTAATTTGAGACAAGAAACACATAACTCCGGAAACCACACAAAAACAGAAACCGCACAGAAAAATTAATAATAGATAAATGCATATGTACCTCTTGATGACTCAAGGCGCTCTTGCCATTTCCCTTCATGATGACAGGTGTTAACAAGTCATGTACCAAATGGAGACAGTCGGAAGTCGGTGTAGCGACATCCATTACATAGGACAAGTATCTAAAAGCAACATTACAAGAAAGATAGAGAAAATGGAGTTATAGCATATCCCTCAAATGATAAGAATTAAAAAATGAGTACAGTATACCTGAGCTTGGTGTAGACATCTGAAATCCCATAGTAGGTGGCAAATTCTTCCAAAAGCCATTTCCATGAACCATATAACAACAAGTTTCTTTGCTGAAATCGCTGCATTTTCAAGGCCACTTCCAGGACTAGGTCATATGCGACTGTTTCCGCAACAGAAGCACACTAAAGGAAAGATGAGTTACAAAATCAATACACCAACATTTTCTAGTCACAATACAATGAGTTTTGTATGTTTTCAGAGACAATTTTGAAAGGGTAGAATATAAATCTTGTTTCAATTAAAGAACTTAGAATTGAACGAATTGAATGTGAGATGAGCTGAATCTACGTGCTTACTTCTTAGAAATTCTTTTAGTAAAATTGCTAATAACAAGTCCAAAATTAACAACTATTGTAAGATAATATTTTCAGGTTCAAACAATCTAATTACTATGACCAAGAGAAGATGCTATTGTTGTACGAGATAAAGTTTTAAAGTTGCTAAAGGAAATGGACTGCTGGAGTGTCTCTCAGTATACTAAAAAGAAACGCCAATCCACTTATAGAGAGCGAAGCAAAAAAAGAGATCACCAAAGGTACCAAATATAATGAGTGAAAGATAGTTAACACACCTTCAAATGGCTGTTATCATCAAAACTTGCTGAATAGTCAATATAGAGCTGGAGTTTTCCCACATGTTGATGTTCTGGCTCACGAAAAACAGACCACCAGCGAAGTTTCTCAGCCTGTATGGTTTCTTCATTAGAATCACTTGAAACGTACTAACATATAAAAAAGGCAAGTAGAAATGACTTACCGAATCTTCAGAAATATTAGCTAGTTGCACAAGTACACGCCCAAAATCCTTCCCCATTGGATCCAGGATCTCAACAATCAGATCATCTCCATGACTATCAGGAAAGCTGTTGAAATTCCATATACTTCGTCACACTTCACAATAAGGGAAAGCTACCCCAAGTAGATTTGAGAGAGTGAAAGGAAGAATTGGGAACATAGGAACATACAAAACATGGCTTTCACCAGATCCGGGTTGCATCATAATGGCGTTATCTTCAGCTAAGCTTTTCAATCTTAACTTACACGAGTATGTTTCTGAATGACAGAACCGAACGGGTCAATCAATATTATAAAAGTTATTGTACATAAGAGAGTGAGTGTAGTGTACTGGGAAACATGGAAATACAATTTCTTTCGAACTATGCCCACGCATACTGATATAAATACATATAAGTGCCATATTATCATTTTAAACTCAGATGTCAAGTTGAGTTAATTCTCCCCGAATAGGCTAGTAGTTAATAAGTTTCACATACCTTGTACAATATCATAAGATGTTGAATTATTACGTAGACTTGTGACACCGGTTTTCAGGAGACCAGAAACTTGTTTTAAGTACTGTGTACTGGCATGAACATATGCCAGACTTTGACGAGGAAGAGAAGAACCATTGGCTGGTACACGGACATGGATCTTCCTTAGAGCCCGCCATCCAGAAAATAAGCGTGTTGACATATTGGAAAAGTGAATCCGGATTTTCTCAAACTTTATCAACGATGGTTTCAAAGATGATATACTACAGCCGGTTGGACCATCCATAACTGTTTTAACACGTCGTACTGCAAAAGCAGACACATATATTTTACGACTATTGTTATATGAGGGGTAGCCAGATAGCAAATGAAACAGGACTCAAGTTTACCTTGCACCTTCATTTTGCCAATGTTTTTCTTGGGTTTTGGTGCAACTCCTTCGTGCGGAGCTTGTGAAGATCGCTTTGCCAGAAGCTCTTCCTCTGATTGCAAAAGGAGTTGCTGCAACCTGTTAGTCAGTATTAACCCAAATACAAATCTGTTATTCAGTAAATTTTTGGATGCATGTGGACGAAAAACCATCCTTCAACTTAGGTTGCATAAAGAAATAAAAAATTATACTCACGGCAATAATATAGAGAAATTTAAGAAATACATATGAAAACTAAGAAAGAGGCTATAATAAACCCACCCAAATGCTTCTCGTAGAAGAGCACACTCATTTTCCAAAAACATGGGAGCCTCCATGCAACCGGTTGACCACGCATGCAGACAAAGTCGTACACATGCATCATAGGAAACCACAGCATGCCATGGCCCACGAGAACTGTATCAGGGTTCAATAAAAAATGTTGGCAGAGTGATTAAAAAGAATCCAACTTGTATACTGAACAAAGTGAAGATAACTGAGGTTTTCTATCTGTCTATATCCAGTTTCTGAAGCAGTGAATAAACTAATTAGATCATAACTACCTTGCATGAAAAGTAGGAAGCCGAGCTGGATGTTGATCAGGTGGCCCAGATGACTCAGAAGCTGCACTAGGTCTATAGGAACAGAAGCAAAAACTGAAATTAGTTTACCAAATTGAGAACTCAATTCATTTAAGAGCTAAAAATAGAATACCTAGTAAAGTGGCCAGTCTTTCTACTTTCTACACAATCTCCTGTTTTGACTTCTGAAACTTGAACGCTTGAAGTTGCTGGTTTAATTTCTTCAGATTCCTCTGCTGCCCCGGAAAATGGAGGGGCACTGGGAATATCGCTTACTTCTTCAGAAGAAAACGTCTCATCAAACTCCTGCAATATGAACTGGAGTTTTTATAAGATCAATAAAGAAACAAATCCTGTAGACATCCTAGTCGTTCCACCATGTTACAAGGGAAAGTACAAAAAACAGAAAAGCAGCTCTTTTCTGGATTTACATAGAGACCTAGATCATCAGCTAAAGCACAAGCTCCTGATCATATTTGGACATTGTTATGACTAGATGATCACAAAATCCAAATCTTCAGACCACAATAAAAACAGATGAGAACAAAACGCGATTGCATATCTTTCCATATCTGTCAATTTTATTGGTCATCCTAGCTCTACGAACGCCTAAAATCATCCATCACACTAAATTGTTTCTAAGATCTCTGATCTTAACACAAAAGGTTAAGGTTAAAACCTTCTCGACAGTTGCTCGCCTGTCCGTCTTAGGGAAGTGAGTTTGTTCCACCTGAGATACGCCGTCGTTAATCCTCCCAGCTGCCGGCGGCGGAGAAAATTGCGTGCTAGAAGCTGAATCGGTGGATTCATCTTCCTCCGTATCACCATCAAATCTAGGTCCCGTCTGTTCGCGCGCACCGACCAAAGTCTCTCTTGATGAGCTCACCTCGGAGTAAGTATAATAAGAAGAATTTCTCCCGTAGCTGCGACCAACGGCACTGGACACTCTACTGTTCTCGGGAGACGAATCGAGAGAGACATCCTCGGAATTTGTACTCATATCGTCATCGGAAGTGACGTCAGTATCAGCCACTAGGGTTCTGGTGACCGGAATAGGAGCTGAGGGTGACACGCGGTCTTCACGGACCTTGAGAGCAGGTAATCTCAATTCTCCGTTGGGGATCATTGTGAAATGCGAAGTTGAAATCGAAGCACAGTGTGAGTAAAAGGAGGTGGAGGAAGTTGCTAAAATTGAGCTAATGAAGTCTTTCTCTAGAAGAGATTTTTGAAGAACTCAGAGAAACCTTCACAGATCGAGCTAGATTTTGCAATGGAGGAGACGACGAAAGCTTAATCAGAAAGCTTTCTCACAGAGAGAGAGGGAGAGAGACGATTGATATCTGTGCACTTCAAAATGATTTTTCTTTGTTTTTTTTGATATTTTTGCTTTTTGTTAGTATTTACTTTTGATTTTGAAAAAATTGGGAATTCAAATTTGGGAAAGGGTAGAGAGGAAAAGCAATCGAGTTGGTAAGACCTCCCCAAAGCGGTGTCGTTTAGTACGCTCACCAGCTTGATAGGAGCTATGGCATAACGGGTAGTGATGACATGGGAAAGCGATTCAACATCTTGGTTTTGAAAATTGATAAAAGGGATTGTAACGTTATAATTTTTTTGTTGTTATGGTAGGCTACTAAATAGGTGGTGGTGGGGACAATCGACTCGACTTATGTCTTGTTTTCTTACGGTGGATCTACCATTTTCTTTTGTCAACATATTCCATTCGAATTTCAAAAGTGGCAAGTGAAAAGTTATTATGGAAAATTAAATATTTAGAGTTATCTTGGTTAGATCTGAATGGGGTTTTCTAAGAAAATTCAGAAGTGAATTTAATTGAAGAAACTATAGTTGATACAATCTAACCACATGGGAGGAAGTTGTTGAGCATCTCTAACCTGCTGATTAGCTTAAGCTTTTGTTTGTTTATGCAACAAAAGAACACCTAACCAAAAAACAAGCAGAAGAGTGTTGAGATCATTGTTTCACATGAGCCTGCTTGATTGATGAATCTATCTCCAATGTTATCATTACAATCAACATTTGTAACATTCTGAAATTATCTTTATTTCAAAACAAGTACACAAGTGTTTCCTGGCTCTTATTGCAATCTTTTTCTTTTTCAAAATCATAGACATGGCAGAAAGAAATAAGGAATGGAGAGAATGAGAGTTTGGAGTTTGAGAAAGTGTTGGGTTTTGTTATGCGTACAGGTCATCCACATTGCACTCGCCCAAATACACTTTGATACTTCGTGGCGATCCACAGTTTCCTTCTGCTATCAGAACTCTGTCGTTTGCAGACATGTGCGCTATGATCTTGTATATCATTTCTATCTGCATATTCAAAGATAAAAACTTCTTGATACGTGCGTTCGAAAAGTTACCAATGAAAAAACAAGTTTCAAGGATTTGGACGTTACTTCCTCAGGAGCATGACAACGATCAGCTATCTCTTCCAGTGTCAATGGCTCTACCGGATCTTTACAACTGCAGCCACAGAAAGAAGTATATAAGTGGTCTCTCATGAGTCGAGACAAGATTTTTTGACAAAGAAGCGGACTCGGTCTGATTCTTACGTGGCTTCATTAAGAACTGACAATACCCGCTTTTGCAGGGCGAGAACTTCTGCTGCTGCCTTTTTCCCAGCTTCCACACCTGAAATCGTTTTTTATTCAGATTCAGTAAACAAATATCAATTAGGCAATTACAGAACATCGGTTTCTAGATATGGGAGGAATATCTCTACCGGGTTGGTGGTAAGCATTTATGTTCACAATTGAGGCATATAAACCAACAGCTCTTTCATAAAGAGCTATAATAGCCCCAACAGATGTTGGTGTCACTTCCTGGATTGTAACACTGATGGATTCTCTACCGTTTGCATATAAAGCAGATCTAGTTCCCTGGACAAATTCACCATATATAGTGTTACTAAAGAGTGTATATTATCTCTGACTAATTTGTGCGAAACGAGATTCATAAATCAGACCTGTAGCATCCCAAAGAGATAGTCTCCACAAGTGACACCTGGCTCAAGCTCCCAATCGTGACCAGGGGGTCTGTCCCGTAACACTTCTATGAAGGTTGCAAAGAAATTGTGCACACCATCTCTCAGCTGTTGAATGTAGCTAATGAAATAAACAAATTAAATACTGTTAAAAAGCTCCTTATTTGCTATGCTCTCTCAATAGTAAAACTATATGAATAAATGAAACTCACGCGTGCTGATCTGTGCTTCCCTTATTTCCATACACAGTTAACCCTTGATTAACCTGCAAATTCAAAGAACCGGTCCTTGGGATCACACTCGTAATAACAGGGTCGAGGAAACAGTACACAAGTTTCAATTCTTCCATGAAGGAGTGGTAACAAACTGAACTCAATCATGTGCACAAGTAATTAAGTAACCAAGGTCTTCTGATTTATAAGAGTGGGCATTAATTGCAAGACCAATTTACACCTTCTCAGTTCTCAGTAAATGCTCATGAACTTTGATTTGGGGTACTGCAGAGAAAATTGAAGAGTATGCTTACAGTGTTACCGTCAAGATCAAACTCCTTTCCTAGTGATTCCATGACCAGCTGCTGCAGATACCGACTAAATAGCAATAAGCTATCCTTGTAAGGAAGGACAACCATATCCTGTAAAAGAAAGCAAGAATAGAGTAATAAGGTCAATAAGAACTCAATCTCCTTGATAGCCTTAGAACTCTCAAAAAAGTTGAGGAAAAACACCTTGGAACCAACGCCATTGGAAGCCCAGTACCAACACATAGCTAAGAGCGCTGCAGGGTTATTCTTGATCTGAAAGAAGAAAGAAATTTACAGGCTAGAGTGAGTCATGGTAGAGACTATCTAAAGTGTATGAGTCAGGAAACCCAACCGTATGATATGACATTCTACTAAAACCTGGTAAGTAAACTCATCTTCAACACAAGCTGCAATAAGTACTACTTACCGAAGTTGTCCTAGTAGCCTCATCCATTAAAGCAGCACCAGTAAGCATCTCCCTAACATTAATCCCCTATATGATGACAATGCTTTCGTGTAAATAACAAAGAATGGTCATAGAAAGTTTACGCTTATGTACAAATTACCTGTAGTGCTGCTGGAAGCAGACCAACTGCAGACATTATTGATGTTCTTCCACCCACCCAGTCGTACATAGGAAATCTAGCTAGCCAACCTTCAATTCTTGCCGTATTATCCAGTAATGAGTTCTCTTGGGTTATTGCAACACCCTGCATAAGCATACAGCGCGAAATTGCTGCTGAGGAACTACAGTGGGGCAGAAGTTGAAGCTAAATTATATCCAATACATCTGAAGGTGTCTACTGTCTAATGATCCATGAGAAGCCAGTTTTTTTTTTTTGTTGTTGTTAATGAGATGAAAAATTAGTCCACTTTTCTCAGATTATTTCCAACCGTGTAAACCAGTTTGACCATTATCATACAGCATTCTTCCCATGTTCGTAGAGACATGGATTTCAGCAAAAAGCGGAAACAAAAACCTGAGATTAACACCTGTTTTGCGAAATTCAGACCAGCTTCACGGAATGCTTTCTGCACTTCCAGTAGTCCATTTCTAGTTTCAGGAGTACCTCCACTCTGGGAAATACGTAAGAAACTTAATCATGCTCGCCAATATCAGGACCAACCATCATATAAACACAACTGAATATAGGACACACCTTTGAGATGACAACTACTAAAGTCGAGGCCAGCTCTGGCCCAAGTTGTGCAATCTGATGATCAATTCCAGCAGGGTCGGTGTTGTCAATGAATCTTATCTGTCAACAACCAAAGGAAGAACATAAAGTCAGAAAACAGTAGACAACAAAGTAGACTCTTTTAATCAGAAAAACCTAAGAGAGGACATCCTTTTACGAGGCAAAGATAAAGAACACCCATTTGTTAGTGGGGATGGCTAAGAGTGTTAAGAGCAAGGGAATGTAATGTTGACTGCAATTAGAACAGTATGCGATACCTTCAATGGAGGATTATCAGGAGCCAAGGCCTCAGCGACAAATTGAGGTCCAAGAGCCGAGCCTCCAATGCCAACAGAAAGTATCTGAGTAAAACGACCCTCAGGAGAAGATGGTGGCTTTATCTGCAACATACAAACAAAATTGAGTGGGAGTAACAAACAAACAAGATTCAAAAAGGTGAGCTAAGTAAGACTCTGCATACAACTATCTTTCCAGCATCAGAAATTTCCAAACAACACTCAAAAGGTGATCTAAGTAAGACACTCTGCATAAAACTATCTTTTCCATTACGATCATAATGCCAAACAAGGCCGGTGGGATCAAAAACTGACCTTTCCAGAGATTATGTCGTCGGAGAAAGCGCAAATAGAATCAAGTGTGTTCTCGATCAAGGTCTTTAAAGTAGGCTTAGGTGCGAGCTTAGAGTTCCTAAGCCAGTAATGTCCAACCATTCTTCCTTCATCAGGATTCGCTATAGACCCTTTTTCAAGATCCTCCATAGCCTTAAACGCAGCTTGAAACCTTGGCTCCATTTCAGCCACAAACTCATCGGTAAATCCGACCCGACTAATATCCAGATACAACCCAAGCTCTTTCTGCTGATAAAACCAATCGAGGTATCGCTTCCACAACGCATCCGGATCCTTAAGAAGCTCTTTCTTCGAATCCGCATGAGAAATGTCGCGTGCCACAGAACGAGCCGAGGAGAGAGTCAACGGTAGATTGGTGGGTTTGGAGGTATGTGGGAAAGAGAAGGAATCTCGAGATTGCGCCGGCAATGCTTTAAAGGAATGGTTTTTGGCAGGTTTGAGAGATGGAGAAGAAGAGTATAGGCCTGAGAGAGAGGCCATCTTTAGAGACAGCGATGTTTACGAGGGAAGAGAGACAGTCAACAATGGAGAGAGAGAGATAGAAAGAGAAAGGGTGGAGCTTTATATTGGAGGATTCGTATAGTTTATTCCGATTTGATTGATATTTTTTGGGAGGAACCAATGAACAGAGATGAGTGCGGGAGAGAGATTTGTCCTTTGGTGGGAGCGAGCGGCCCTGCTTAGATTAGGTAGGCTTCACAAAGCTTTTATCACTCTTATTACGACTATGTATATATATTATTGTCTCAATTGGCATCATATTCTATTTTATTTCACGTGGCCCGCCATTTTCAGATGTTTTGTTTTCTATTCAGAATAACTACCACTCTTTTGAGCTGAAGAACATAAACTAGCACTTCCAACCGTATATGCTATAAAATGAATGGTAATGTGGTTTTAAACAATTTGTATGTGTTTTGGATGAAATTATGCGTATGTTAAAATGTTGATTGGGAGTAGGGTTGTTCTTCAAAGAACTTCGAGTTTACAAGCTTTCGAAAAAAAGATTCGACATCTAAAGGACAAACGAGACTACCATTCTTGGTGATCTAAAGAGTAATATCCATGGAGTATGCTGATTTAGTCGGGTTGCTTTATGTGTTCAACATATGCTAGATGCGTGGATGTCGATTGTTGAGCGTTGTCGCATAGCTTTTGATGATAAAGATAACTTTTGTGCTTATTGACATTTCTATAGTTCTCCCTAATCTACATGATAGATCTCAATAAATTGTTAAAAAAAAAAAAAAAAAAA
>Ga0041059_1002295_pt1 | contig 14453 bp, 17 predicted proteins | sample AraColnosormetaG_FD_56232 | JGI IMG/M metagenome (GOLD analysis project Ga0041059, IMG submission 56232) | Arabidopsis roots microbial communities from North Carolina, USA - Col MF nosort | ecosystem: Host-associated > Plants > Roots > Unclassified | place: USA: North Carolina | collected...
TTCTTTTCCTTTTTTTTTTTAATTACTACTTTTATGTCCTTTTCTTCTAATACTATATCTTATGATATTTATTTTTGCCTCTCTTTCATAATTTACGTAAACAAATCGAGTCTACAAATAAAAATTATCAAAACCAAATTAATACATTTGCGTAAAGCTCTTCCGTCCAAAACCAAATTATTTATAAGTTGAAAGATTATACAACTAACTTTGTATGCGTTAATGATAAACAACAATAATAATTCTAAACTATTTGAAAAATATTATTAGCTAGTAAATGATTTCTGAGTTGGATTTTTTCGAGATAATGTCACTGTTTACTGGCATTTCAATCCTACTGTTGCAAACCTTATTTTGTGAAATATTCTTAGTGTGGACAAAAATCTTGGATCGTAATCATCTAGTACAGTACTTTCTAATCGTCAATTAGATTGAAGAACTATATTAAATGTTTACATATATTTTTGGTATCACTTGCTTCTTTATTTGCATCTTTCCTACCTGATCTTAAGTTTACTCGGTTTAAAACTACTGTATATAGCAAACTTGCAATGACATGCAATATGCTATGATTGTTTTCTTTTGTTATAAATGTTAATATCATATATAAAATGAAAGAAATGTATTACAAAAGAGCATTAACCTAATCACCAGATTGCGAAAACCTTTTAGATGTCTTCTTGAAGATATGGTATTGCAAATTTCACGGTCAAAATTCTTGAAAATGATCGAAGAAAGCAGTGACTGTGAATTATGTAAGACATTATTTACTTGTTTTCAAATGTGGTAAACTCCACCGTGTGCTGCCATTTTTTTGAGAGTGGAAGGAACATTTGGTGAACGAGTTTTTGTCCAAGAGAGAAGCTCAAACTATGTGGAAGGCATATGCGTGTGCTGCCAGTTTCTTGAGAGTGGTAGGAACATTTGGTGAACGAGTTTTTGTCCAAGAGAAAAGCTCAAACCATGTGGAAAGCATATTCGTGTGCTGCCAGTTTCTTGAGAGTGGTAAGAACATTTGGTGAACAAAAGCTCAAACTATGTGGAAGGCATATGATGCGAGAAATGCTTAACCGAGAAAAAAATTAGCCTCCAAATCTCACAAGCAAAATCTCAAGTTAATAAGCATTTTAGCAGTGGTGTCTATGTACAACAATATCATAATATGAAAGCCAGTAATAAAATTTAAATGGTATGAAAAACGATAATAGCTATATAATAACATTTTCTTTGTTTTTAATATCTATATTTTGTTTTAGTTATATATAATATTAACATGTCAACAAAGTTTTCAAATAACTGATTATTTAATATAATCAAAACAAGTAAAATTATACGATATTTGGCTAGATTTAAAACGACTATTTTAGTGAATCGAATAACCAAATCATACCAAACTCATTCAAAATCATTATTAGCTTTCGTTACAGTAGATAAAAAAGTATTGGTAACCATGCTCTTATAAATTTAATTGAATTAGACAGTTTATGATTAAATCGATAATAATAACGAAGATTGATGTATTTTGCAAGTAGAACAATTTATTTCTGGTCGAAATATAAATAGTTACAACAAAACAGTTTTCTTAAAATCATTAAATATTTGTTTTGTTTAAATCTCTATTTTGTTGTAACTATTTACAATCTCTAGATCACATTAAATCTCTAGAACATATAAGAGATTTGTTGCAATCCCTATTACAATATCTGGATCACATTAAATCTCTAGAGCATATAATCCCTCTTTGATCCATATCCTTTTCTCTTTTTCCTTTCTAATTTATAAAAAATGTGATTTTTTTTGGGAAATTCGTTTTCGTTCACCATAAAAACTTTGCTATTAATAATTACTCTAATTTAATGGAAAATAAATAACTCGTAAAAATGTAAAGAGAGAAATGAATTGCGAAATATTTTAATTGAGAAGGTAAAGAAAAGTGAATAAGCAAGTAAAGAAGAAAGAACTCACCAATCAGAAATCAGAAATTAGAAGAGAAGAGAAGCATAAAGAAAAAAAAACTGCAACGCCGTTTGTTGCCGATCTGCAGCAGCGCGATCTCTCTGATTATAGAGAGCTATCATCCTAGGTGAGCTTCTTCTTCGATTTCCTCTTCTACAATATCCTTTCAAGTTCGATTTCATCTTCTTTCACCAATTATTGGTTTTGCTTCCTTCCCGTAGTTTCGTTTGTTTGTTTTCTAAGGTTTTGTGTCGATCTCAAAGTGAGTCCAGGGATTCATATACCTTTAGACTAGATTAGCCGAGATCTATTAGTGTTGATCTCCGTCATGTAGAATCCCTAATTAATTTCAGTGGCCTCAGATCCAGCTTTTCATGTTATTGATAATTTTGTATCCTTGAAGCTTTTTGGATGTTGTGAGATTATAACAGAGCTTTTCCTTTCAGCAGAATAGAATCTCTCAGTTTAAAGGCTCCAAAGATGGCGGCGTCAGAAGAGAATAGCGCATTGTTTCCCATTTTTATCTTGACGATTATGGCAATTCCTTTGGTGCCTTACACCATGGTCAAGTTAAGCGGTGCTCTCTCCAAGAAACAAAGGACCATTCATTGTCAGTGTCTCGAGTGTGACCGTTCTGGAAAATATAAGAGATCCTTGTTTAAAAAGGTTACTTTCCACTCAACCTCCTGCTCTGTAATAGATTATTGCATGTTCCTAACCTCTTCTTCACTTATCTATCTGCAGATCTCTAACTTCTCTACGTGGAGCAACTTGACACTTGTGCTACTCTGGGTCGTGATGATTTTCTTGATTTATTACACTAAGAACATGAGCCGTGAGGTAATCCCATTGCTTGCTGTTGAACTTGAATGCACCGCTGACTTATATCAACTAATTCTACTTGCTTATTTACCTTCTTTTGTGTTACAGGCTCAAGTTTTTGACCCATTCAGTATACTTGGACTGGAACCTGGAGTTACAGATTCAGAAATAAAGAAAGCATATAGAAGGCTGTCGATTCAATACCATCCTGATAAAAATCCAGATCCAGGTCAAGTTTTTCCCCTTGTTATTTTTTTTTTCCCTTTTGATCATTACGGAATTATGGTTGCAGCTTTTGATCCTGATAGTTTTTTCTTCTATGCGCATTTGTTGATCTCTACAGAAGCCAATAAATATTTTGTGGAGTTCATATCTAAAGCATACCAGGCTTTGACTGATTCAGTATCCCGTGAAAACTTTGAGAAGTATGGTCATCCAGATGGCAGACAGGTAAGGATACATCTCCTTTCCCTTCGCATGTGCTCCCGTCTTATTGACAAGCCTATTGAGACTAAAATATTGTTATGTGATCGCAGGGATTTCAAATGGGCATTGCTCTTCCTCAATTTCTTCTAGACATTGATGGAGCATCTGGTGGCATATTATTGCTTTGGATAGTTGGTGTCTGTATTCTCTTGCCCCTTGTGATTGCTGTTATATATCTCTCGAGGTCATCAAAGTATACTGGGAACTACGTTATGCATCAAACACTCTCCGCATATTATTATCTAATGAAACCCTCTCTGGCCCCAAGGTATATTCACTCATACCCATATACATTCAAGTGATGCTATTGGTGCATGACAAATGGGCTGTGTTTTCGTTTGTTTGTATGACATGTTTTAAAATTTTTATTGTCCAGCAAAGTTATGGAAGTTTTCACCAAGGCAGCTGAGTACATGGAGATTCCAGTTCGTAGAACTGATGATGAACCTCTGCAGAAGCTCTTTATGTCTGTTAGGAGTGAACTAAATTTGGACCTGAAGAACATGAAGCAAGAGCAAGCTAAGTTTTGGAAACAGCATCCTGCCATAGTGAAGGTGAATTTTAAAATTATGCAACTGTAATGCTAAATATTGGATAAACTGAAATACTCACTTCCTCAATTTCTGTACAGACCGAGCTGTTGATACAAGCCCAGTTAACTCGTGAATCAGGAGTCCTGTCTCCAGCCCTTCAGGGTGATTTCAGGCGTGTGCTAGAGCTTGCACCTCGCCTCCTTGAGGAGTTATTGAAGGTCTAGTCTCTATTTAAATAACACAATTTCTGATAAAATAACCATCAAAAAGCGATGACCGCAAAGTGCTAACCTAGAAGATATGTATTTTCCTTTAGAGGAACTCGAAACAGACTCTTAAAAGACTTAGAAATTTAGGTTAATAGTGATGCTTTTGGTTACACTGTTAAATTGTGGTTTTCTTAACCATTCTTTCATTATAACATTGTGAGTTTCTTGCAGATGGCGGTTATACCACGCACTGCCCAAGGGCATGGATGGCTGAGGCCTGCAGTTGGAGTAGTTGAGCTATCTCAGTGCATTGTTCAGGTCTTAAATTGCTCTCATCGCCTATCTTCTAGTTTTTATTTGTTTGTGAGCTTTCAGTTCTTTATGTCTCTTTTCTCCACAAGATTTACTTCTTCCTGAAAGTTTAAGAAGTGCTTAGTGTTGTTGTCTAGGAACATAAACTAAAAATCCAAAATCGCAGGCTGTTCCTCTTAGTGCAAGGAAGTCTTCTGGAGTATCATCAGAAGGCATTTCCCCTTTCTTACAGCTCCCTCATTTCAGTGATGCCGTTGTCAAAAAGATAGCACGGAAGGTATACTACTATCAAATGTGTCAAGTGCAGTACTAATATCTAGTTCCATATCATGTGCATTTTTCTCTCACTTTTTGATTCCTGAGAATCTTGTTGGATTCTGTTCTCCAAATAAGTAGTAGTGGTTCTTTAGGTTGGTTTACTTAAAGGTCTAGTCTAAAGACATATATAAACCTCCATTTTATGTTAACATGTCATTGTTTCTCCTATTTTCAGAAGGTTAAATCATTCCAAGATCTTCAAGAAATGAGGTTGGAAGACCGTTCTGAACTACTTACTCAGGTAGCGGGTTTATCAGCAACTGATGTTGAGGACATTGAGAAGGTGCTAGAAATGATGCCGTCTATTACAGTCGACATCACATGTGAAACAGAAGGGGAAGAGGGGATCCAAGAGGGAGACATTGTGACCCTTCAAGCTTGGGTCACCCTGAAACGACCCAATGGGCTTGTAGGCGCTCTTCCTCATGCACCCTACTTCCCCTTCCACAAGGAGGAAAACTATTGGGTTCTTCTGGCTGATTCAGTGTCGAACAACGTTTGGTTCTCTCAGAAGGTTAGCTTCCTGGATGAAGGTGGAGCGATAACGGCTGCATCAAAAGCCATCAGTGAGTCAATGGAAGGTTCGGGTGCAGGGGTGAAGGAAACAAACGATGCAGTGAGAGAAGCGATTGAGAAGGTTAAAGGAGGGTCAAGGCTGGTCATGGGTAAACTCCAAGCACCGGCAGAGGGAACATACAACTTGACTTGCTTCTGCCTGTGTGACACATGGATCGGGTGTGACAAAAAGCAAGCACTGAAAGTGAAAGTCCTGAAAAGAACCAGGGCAGGGACACGTGGGTTGGTTTCAGATGAGGGTGCGATTGCAGAAGAAGGTATGGAGGAGGAAGATGAGATTGAGGAGGAGGATTACGATGATGATTACGAAAGTGAGTACAGTGAAGATGAGGATGAGAAGAAAGATATGGATGAGAAGAGAGGGTCGAAGAAGGCCAATGGGAGTGTGAAACAGAAGAAAGAGTCGAGTTCTGAAGAGTCGGGATCGGAGGAAGAGTGAAACAGAAATGAGATTTTACATTGATAAACAAAACAAAAAATACAATACTTTTGTCCTGGAATCTTGACGGAAACTTCTTTTTCACAGTTTTGATATTCTCTCATTGGCTCCCTTCTCTTTCTTTCTCTCTGTATCACTTTTCTTCAGAGACACACATACAAGCAAAACGCGACTAAGGAGAAAATCGTACTAACTCGGACAAATTTTGGTACACAGCATTACAAAACAAAACAAAACTTTTTAACTCCCCCAAATAGTTTAGGGTTTAGGGTTTATTGGGGGCCCCAATACAGACCATCAGGTATCAGGTAATGGGCCTTGTTAATAAAGTAGTGGGTTATAATGGGCTTTACGGTTGTTTCAAGAAGTGGAAGCCCTACAAGGCGGGAAAATCAGAAGAGGCGCGTCTGCTTCCGTCTTCTTCTTCGTCTTCTCCGGAGAGGTTTTGTGGTGTTATCGGCGGAATCCGACCCGAAAATGCCAAATTACAGCATCAGAGGAATCAATGTTGAATTCCCATTCGAGGCGTACCAGTCTCAGATCATATACATGGACAGAGTCATCGAGTCTCTTCAAAACGTGGGTTTCCCTCTCCCTCTCTCTCTCTCTCTTTTTTACACACCAACTCTCTTCAACTGTTTTGTTGATGATGATATTCGCGTGATGATACTCTCTCTCTCTCTCTCTATTCTGTTGTTTATTTTGCTTTCCCCAATTCTATATCGCTTTTTAGGGTTCTTCCCCGTTCACACTGACCATTTGGGTTCTTAAATTAACGCTGAATTAGTTGTTAACTAATCTTGTTTATAACTTGTGATGATGATGCAGAAATGTCATGCGCTTTTGGAGAGTCCTACGGGAACTGGGAAAACTCTTTGTCTTCTCTGTGCCACCTTAGCCTGGCGAAAGAGTCTGGGCTCTTTCTCAACCCGTAAGGATCGGAAGAACAGTGCCATTCCTTGGTCCGATTCAGACGAGCCTCTGTCACAATCCGGAGGAGGAGGAGGAGGAGCTTTTCCCACCATAGTTTATGCGTCCCGGACTCATAGTCAGCTCCGCCAAGTGATCAAAGAATTAAAAAGAAGTAGCTACAGGTCGGACACACCACAAATTCTGTTTCTGCCTTATAGCTACCTGCTCATCATCTCTTCTCAATCAATTTTGTAGGCCTAAGATGGTGGTGCTTGGATCACGGGAGCAGTTATGCGTTAATGAGGAAGTCAACTCCCTCCGTGGCAAAGCACTCACTAATGCCTGTCAGTACCTTTGCAAAAAGCGCGGTAAACGCCAATGCAACCATTTCAATCGCCTTCCAGGTACACAGCCATCATCAAACGACCATTTATAAATCCTTCTTCTTTATGAATTATGGTTACTATTTTTCCCTTTCCTTTAATCTTTTGTAGATTATTTGAAGCATAACCCTCATATTGGCGACGAACCTGTTGACATTGAGGATTTGGTCAATATTGGAAAAGATTCTGGACCGTAGGTTCCTCTATTTTTTTTGCTACTTCAACAAATATTTTCGTTTCTTACGTTCCTGGCTTTTTCCATCTGTGTACTATATTTGTATTTTTCAGATGCCCTTATTATATCACAAGAGAGCTTCACAAGGACGTGGACATCATATTTGCACCTTACAACTACTTGATCAGCAATGGGTATAGAAAGTTTTTGAAAGTCAACTGGACTAATAGTGTCCTTATTTTTGATGAAGCGCACAATCTGGTAAGGGACTAATGTTGTTTCACATATAATTTCCTTATGTATTCTCTGTTCATCATGAACTCTTCGTTTCTTGGGGTTTTGTTCTATTTTTCCGGGTTACCAAACGATTATACTGCTTCCAACTTCTCGAAACACTCAGTTCATCTTTAAAACATGCGCAGGAAAGTTTATGCGCAGACTCTGCTTCATTTGACCTTCCTTCTGTTCTTTTATCGGCTTGCATTTCTGAAGCGCAAGAATGTGTACAACTTGCGGCAGCAAGAAGGGATTCATTAAATGACGTTTCCATAAACCCTGAGAATTTTGCTATACTTAAAGGTCAAACTTTAGGCCTTGACTGAGATTACAACGTTCTGTTATACATGAATGCCTGTTCTCATCTATCGTTGTTTTTCTCTTGCAGGACTGCTTCTTAAGCTGCAGGAACTGATTTCTAAAGTGCCAATTCCCAAAAGGGACGAGGGATTTACCAAGCCTGGGCCTTACATATATGAAATGCTTAAAAGCCTTAACATCACTCACGAAACTGCTCCTAAACTCATTGGTACAGTTGAGGAGGCTGCAGTGTTCCTGGAGGAGGAAAAACAACGAACAGCGACCAACGCTGGAAGCAAACTAGAAATCATTGCTGACATGCTTAAGCTGATCTTTAGAGAAAATGGAAGTAACCATGCAGATGTTTATCGTGTAAGTTTTAAGAAGAGTGTTGTTCTTTATATTCTGTGTCGAATTTTTATAATTAAGTTGAAAAGAAAATTATCTTTCTCTTACACCATCTCATTCGTCCTTTGTTAGGTTCATGTACAGGAGCTGGAGCAAAATTCTACTGATGTGATGAAAGGTAAATAAGAGTGCGATTTTCTAAAGCCTTTAAAACAAAACATTGTTGCTGTCCCAAAGCATTAACAAAAACGCCGTTTTGCTAATTTGAAAACATAGTAATCATTCTTATTCTGCTTCCCCTGTTGAAACTGGAAACAGTGTCTTTTGAAAGATTAGTCATATCTTTGGAGGAAATAAATGAATGATTTATTTTGTAGGCAAGGTATCAAGAACGCTTAGCTGGTGGTGCTTCAGTCCTGGGATTACCATGCTGGACATAGCACAAAAAGGTGTTGGGTCTATCATTTTAACATCAGGGACCTTGTCTCCCATGGATTCATTGGCTCAAGAACTAAAACTGTGAGTCCTATCGCTAATGTTTTCTCTCACTATGATTGTCTATCTGCCTTTTCCCCCAGCTTATAATGGAAACATCTTTTTTTGGAAAACGCAGGGACTTTCCCATTCGGTTGGAGAATCCCCATGTTATATCCTCAAATCAGCTATGGGCTGGAGTTGTAAGTACTGGTCCATCAGGGTACGTTCTTAATTCTAGCTACCGCAATCGTGATGTCCCAGAGTACAAACAAGAACTTGGGAATGCCATAGGTAAGTGTTTTGTTATTTGGTAGTTCATATTGGATGGCCTGAATGTATCATTCTGAATTTCTGACCTGTGAACCGAGTTCTAGAGTCTGGGGAGATCTCAAAATCGAAGCTGCTATCCTTATAGTGATCAATTAATTAGTATGTGTTTCTACTCTGCAGTTAACTTTTCTCGAGTCGTGCCTGAAGGACTGCTGATATTTTTCCCTTCCTATTACCTTATGGACTCTTGCATTACATTTTGGAAAAATGGGGTATGGCCGTTGTTAATTTTCTCTTAAGTATGAAAAAATGAGTACTCTTTAGCTTGTAAACCTACCGTTTTTTCATCATTCAGTGTTACAGAAACTCAATGACAGTATGGGAAAGAATTTGCAAGCTCAAGAAACCTGTCATTGAACCCAAGGATTCCTCCCTCTTTCCTGCAGCAATGCGGGTGAGCAAGAGATGCCTCTGATCTACGTCTCTTGAATAGGATTAATTTAATCGTGTCTTGTATTTTTGTTAATGGTAGGACTTTTCAGAAAAATTGCAAGACAGAGCAACTTCGGGTGTGGTGTTTTTTGCCGTTTGTCGCGGTAAGGTATGTATTCTTCAACCTGTATAAATTTTCTCCTGTATCCATATAGTATGTATGAGGATGCTGGTATAAAAGATAGGAGGTCAATAAGTTTCTCTAGTGTAGTGTCTTCAGTATGGCTGGTCTCTCTGTTGTGTTGTCAGGTCAGCGAAGGACTGGATTTTGCTGACGGTGCTGGCAGAGCTGTCGTCATTACTGGGTTACCTTATGCCAGGGTGACAGATCCTAGGGTTTGTCTGCTCTATCCTTTAATGTTTTGTTCTGAATTTGTATTTAGGCTCATTAGCGAAATGGTAGCAAAAAACAGTTAGTGAACTGTTTTGTTCTTTTTCAGAGTTTCTTTCTCATTTCTCTTCACTTTTATTTAAACTGGCACTGGGGGGCCACATAGCTTTAAATTTTATGCTGCTACTTGTATTCCAGCATCATTAAACCATGTGTAAAACAGGTTAAATTGAAACGAGAGTTTCTGGATGAACAATCACAACTTGCAGATGTTAAGGTGAGTTCAATATTTATTTGATTATTGACACATCAAGGTATAATATTTCTTACAATTTTGTAGCTTCCAAGATCAACCCTACTATCTGGAAGCATGTGGTACAGTCAAGAAGCCGCACGGGCTGTGAATCAAGCAATTGGACGTGTAATCCGCCATCGTCATGATTATGGAGCTATCATCTTTTGTGATGACAGGTTTTGTTCATGCTACCCGTGGCTTTTTTTTTCTGGTTTCATGCAAGATTGTTCTTTTCGAGCATATATTCTGGGCATGATGCATGTAAAGATGTAGGCCTCTTGTTTTTGGGCGAATAGATAGTGCATGAAATATTTTAGTTAAGGTACTGCCAATTTAAATTGAGACGTATGCTCTTTATTTGAGATTGCTTTTGGTTGATATTGTGTCTGACATTCTCTTTCCTAACTTTACTTGCTATAGTTCTTAACTATCCTCCAAAAGACAATATACTCATTCTCGTTTTTTCTGATTATTTCGTATATTGGCTATTGTTGACAGATTTGAACAACCATCCCAGCAATCCAAGATATCACTTTGGATACGACCTAACGTCAAGGTATAAGTTATGCTCTGTCTTCCCTCTGTCTTATTATGGAGAGTAAGTTTGTTTCTGGATATACCGGTTTTGCAGTGCTACTCTAGATATGGAGAGGTTATTTCTGACCTTGCTCGATTTTTCCGGACTGAAAGATCAAATTTTCCTGCAAGGCTTGTAACAGAACAAGAGAACAATATAGGTAATGCATCTTGCAGCCAAAAGATAACTTTAATTGGACGTTACCATATCTTAGTCTGCCTGCCCTATTATCTCCCATCCTGTTTTTTTCCTTGTGATAATCTATGGGTTGCGTTTGGGTGTCGGGGAATGATATAATTGCTTATCTTGTATCCACAAGATTTTTGCTTAATAGGTTGGAACAAAACCAAAAAAAGAGTAAATGAATAGTAGTAAGCATATATGCAATAGTTTTTCATAGCAAAATGCTCGTATTCTTCAAGCCCTATTTTCAATTATATGTTGGACATCCACTGGTAAGCCAAATCTTTTTTCGATACAGTTTCAACATTGTTACCAGTGGAATCAATCGAGGATAATCCTACACCAGCCTTTGGTCAGTGATTCATTTTTTCCTTTATTCTCAGGTCTGAGGAAAGATGTTTTCCCTTTAGTACATGGTTAGAATATGGATCTAACTTCAACTCTCTATGTTGTGATTTTGCTTTGGTTATTGATCATTTGCAGGTAATAGTAATTTGAAAAACGTTGGGGTTGCACAAAATGAGTTGAGTAGACTGGAAGCGTTTCCTCCTGCAAATCGGGCTTCACCCTTGGAGCGTGACGGAAATAATGTTAAACGGAATGGTTTGACCATTCTTAAACATACAGGCAAGATACCTCGCATTGTAAAGGGAGATGTTATGCAGGGTTGTTCTTCACGGAAGGCTAAGTTGGTGGAACTAAGTGATGATGAGGAGACTCCGGTAGAGAGGAGATGTGAAGTAGTGGATCTAGAAAGCGACAACTGTGAGACGCAGACCTGTGTAACTGAAGTGCTTGCATCAAGCACATGTTTGAACACAATGGGACTAAAAAAAAAGCGAAAGGTTCCAGAGAGTCAGGGAAGTGCATCGTCGTCAGTGTTGACAGCGAAAGGGAATGGAGGTGGTGATAAAAAGGAAGCAAGTGCATCTGCGTTTTTGAGTCAAGTTAGATCCTAAACCCTCTATTTCCATGTTTCTCTTTTGTATATCCAGTTATTTGCTTACATTGGAAGACATGCGGTGATGATCTTACTAGGTCAAAGAGAAACTCAACACAGAAGAATATAAGAAGTTCATTGGATACATGCAAGCATTGAAGAAGAAGGAGATTAAGTTAGCAAACGTGATGCAGTCCATTGTGCAACTGTTCTGTGGAAGTGAGAGGGATCATCTTCTAATGGGATTCAAAGACTTTGTGCCAGTAAAGTATCGTCCTGCCTACGAGGAATGCATTAAAACGAGAAAAAGACAATCGATCATCTTTGGTAACTCAAATTAACATTGTTACTCGCTCTTCATTCTTTTTGTAAGTAACAACAAGTCAACAACAGCCTTAAGGCTGCTGAGAAGAAAGGAAGGAAAGTAAAACTTTTTTGTGACAAAAAGAAAACGAAATTGCATGAGAGTTAGTTGTCACTCATGATCATCCTCTTCCTAAGCCTGTCCCTGGCGGCACGAGTACTGAGCGACCTCACATGACCTTTCCTGGTGATTCTCTTCTCCTTCTCACGAAGAGCAATGATGAGATCGACGAAAGCGCTTAGTATGAACTTGTGTGACTTCTTGTCGTTGAGATCCAGATAGCAGAAGAGTAGCTCTTCCATCAAGTCCCAATCCACTTCGCTTTCCCGCATCCCTAACTTGGACTCCATCATCTCCACCATGGACTGCCTGAAATCCTCTTGCGGCTCATCCGTGTATCTTAACACCGCGATGCAGTTCTCCGGCAGCACCAAGGTGGATCTCGATTGCCTCTCCGACGATGTTGACGTTGTTTCCATGCTAGGCCTGCCCTCCGAAGATCCAGGCGGAGGAGATAGCCTCTCTGTTCTCAGCAAATCCGGGGGCTGTTTCGGGGAGTCGTAGACGGCATGTCCCCATGTCCTCTCGAATCTGTGACGATAGTCGTCGTCATCATCATCATCATCACTGTCGTCTGATGATGACTCCCTTTTCTCCTTGTTTTTGGTCACCCGGGCTTGATGCTGATCATCCTCCTGGTCGTCTCTGATGCAGAGGGATTTGAAGTTTTCCTCAAGAAAACGATCAATGTCGGACAAGGTGGCGGCGTGAGCAGAGTCCTGGTGGTAAACGGGTTCTTCTTTGCTGAATCTGGTCTTGCTGCTGCGTCGTCTGTGCTTGAAGGAGAAGGAGAGCTTCTTGGGATGCTTACCAAGCACCCAATTCTTTGAGGATGAGAATGAATGTGAGGAAGACAGTTGCAGCTTCCCTGTCTCTTTTTTGATCTTTGACAGGTAACCATGCAGCGATTTCTGCAATGGGTTTGGCATGTCCTCTCAGACTTTTGCTCTCCAAACAACTCTACTGCATGAAAACAAACTCAGAATTCTTTAATTTTAAACCAATTCTTGGAGATTTGATGCTATTAAGAGGGAACAGGGGTTCATTGGTCAAATCTGAAACTGTTCAACGCTACGTTGTTGGTAATCTCATTAATTAATAGGCAAGTTTTTTTCTTAGATTTGTTTCTGTGTTAAATCTGTTTCCATTAGTTCCAGATTCTGCATTCAATGCATCGTTGAATAGTAATTGTTCTTTTTTTTTGTATTGGAAATGAAGCTCACGCGCTTAATCTAAACACAGAGTTGATGATACTGTACTTGAGTCAATTCAATGTTTAAAGTACCAATTAAGGTATCATTGACAAAAAATTAAACATCTTTAATAGTGAAAACAAATGAAGAGAACCCGATAAAGCGGATAATTAAGTAGCAAGTGTTTCCGAGGCCCATATTTTGAGGCCCAAAACTGGAGTATAATGGTGTGCGTCTATTTTGTCCCACATCGCTTGTGTGACTTTAGAGCACAAAAAGCTAGTGCTATAAAAAAAATCTCACATCCTCAAAAGCTAGTGCTATAATGACGCAGCTAATGAGGTACTAACCGAGGCGCGTCTATTGCTGGTTGAAAACTATTTCCAAACCCCCTCATGGGCCTGGGCTTGACCTATGGCCTTTGAGAATTTCTGGAAGGGCTCCCTTCGGGGTAAAGCCCTACAAATCTTAAGTTCAAATTGTTTCTATCCTTGGTAAGTTATATTATTAATATAGGGTTTGGTCATTGTAAAGATTGAGAATCGTAATGTATTTGGGGGAGTCAAATTAAATGTATTTGGGTGAGTCAAATTAGGTGAATTCTCAAAAGGAAGAAAATACGCATAACAATCTGAATCTGTAACTATAATAAAATTGAAAACGAAGGTATTTGTCTTTTCAATTCTCTAAAGTTGTTATTCAGTATTTACTTTACATTTCAGCGATAAGGGACCAAATCAATTGGTTGGTTGGAAAGGTAAGAAAGATCCCTAAACCCATAAATCCTATTTCCAAATCAATATGTAGACATAATGTAATCAGCACTGTGTTGACTGTTTAATTCTTGTTTTTTTCGTTTTATCTGGTCATTGCAAAAGTGTTAATTAATATATTCATTACAGATTTTTAGTGGATTTAGTATATATTCTTTTGATAATTATTTTCTTACGCCTATAATCACATACAATGTCTCATATAATTTGTATTTATTATTTTTAAAAAGTTCTGATAAATTGGAGAATAAAAAACAAGAGTTAAAGCAAAGCTTTGTTGTTGTTTTTTCTGTAGTCAACAAATATTGTTCTCTTTTTTTAAGAAAAAAAATGAAAATGAAAAGACTTGATAAGTGATAATGGGAGACACGATCACTCGTAGGCGTTGCTTCCGGTTTTTATTTCTAACATTTTTCTACTCTCTTTTTTTTTTTTTTTTTTTTTTTGGAAAAT
>Ga0041059_1002296_pt1 | contig 14446 bp, 8 predicted proteins | sample AraColnosormetaG_FD_56232 | JGI IMG/M metagenome (GOLD analysis project Ga0041059, IMG submission 56232) | Arabidopsis roots microbial communities from North Carolina, USA - Col MF nosort | ecosystem: Host-associated > Plants > Roots > Unclassified | place: USA: North Carolina | collected 2013-09-02
TATGAAAAACTAATCAACAAGATTATAAAATACTCTCTAACAATCGTTTAAAATCTTTCATTTCTTTACTTTCTAGGATTTGATTGAAATCATCAAAATTCCTTATAATTTGGAACCAATAACACCCCCTAAGTTGGAAGAAATATATATTTTAAATTTTATAACAATGGGCTTTGTGACGATTTTAAGTTTTTAACAAATTTATCATCTATTCGATAACATACAATTTAATATTTATTTAAAGCATGTAAGACAAATAATTTATTTACAACTTTTTGTAAAAGTTTTGCCTATCTACCAAATAAGCCCATATAAGGTTAGTAGTATCTAAGTTGGGATGCAAATTATTTCTGTTTCTAAATGAAACCTTACAAATAGAAAAAAAAAAGCAATCACGAGATTCCAAATTATATTACATATGGAGGAGGATAATCCAAATTAAGAGAGAATCTTATTTGGAATTTATATTACCCATTCTCACAATGTCACGTTGGCAGATCGAATACCTTTCATGTCCTTTTCTTGTTTATTTCTCAGAGAGACAAAGACTCAAACCAATCTTCTTAAACCGGAGTGGTCAAGAAATTAGTTTGTGCAAATTTTGCAGTTTACAAGAAAAAAATGTGTTAAGCAAATTGATAACCACTTGTTGACTAACATCATTTGGTCACCAACTAAATCTAATAGATTTTTTCTTATGTTTGTTACCTCTCTCTGTTTACTTTATCTTCGAGATCCTATAATAATAATATGTATGGGATCTGAGATCACATAATTGATAAATTCCATTTGCTACTTCTATTAGAAGGTGAGCCTAGGCCTAGCTACCATGTGAAGAATCTGGGATCACATGTGATTTGATAGTTTTAAACTTTCAATTATGTTTACATGTCTTAATAGTTGACTTGATTTGTATATTTTCTTAAACAGTAGTTTTAAACGTGGTGTTTTATAGATACTTGTCATAAGACTTAACATAGTGAAAGAAATTGCAGGCCGGGATAGATTTTTAAATTTTTGGAAGAAAATTGATGTTGGATCACTTAAAGATTTGACTGTAATAAATAGGGAAGATCTTGTTTGAAAAAAATAGGAAAGATAAAGAAAAGTTGCAGAACAAAAGAGACGGTGGGAGAGGAAATATAAAATACAATCCAGTGGTAGGAAAGAAAACAGAAAGTTGGTTACATTTGCTTGATGTTCATAGTGTAAGACAGTTTGTGTCGTCTGATATGGTTCTTGAAAAACCGGCTTGTCCTACGGCCTACAGGCTGTCTTAGGAGTAACCAAAGAGCTAAATCAACTGACAAAGAAAAGATTTCGTTAGTGCTAATACATTATTTATATTATTTGTTTTGATCAAACAGAGAGAGAATGGAGCTAGGAGAGGATATACACCAGTTTGGTTGATGGTAAGAAATGGAGTTTAGTGGCTTCATCCTTCCATTCAACACTCTCGATCCATTCTGTTTCTTTGTATTGTAGGACAAACTTCTTTCCAACGGTACCAGTTTTAGAATCCAATGGAAGTTTTCTCAGCTTTGGACATCTTTCCACGTAGATTCCACTTAGGCATGGAAAAGACAGAGAAATCCAATAGATGCTCTTTAGCTCAGGTAAACTAGACAAGTGTAGAATTTGTAATTTCTGGAAAGGAATAATCTTATGCAGTTGTTGCTGCTCCTCCTCAGTAACACCGGTGGCTTTTGCGTGACTAATTAATTCTTGTAGCTGCTCCAACTGCTCAATCATGAGATAAGTAATGTTCGGAGCAAACAATAGCCAAGTCAAATCCTTGAGACTAGAACAAACATGAATAATGACTTGGGAGAGGTTGAAGAAACATGGACTTGTTGGATTTGTGTTCCATGTTAACCTCTCTATCTCTATCTCTGAAATTTCACAGTTCCACATGGTCAGACTACGAAGGCTATCCATAGTTGGCAGACGTAACTTTGTGTCTTGTTCTTGGTCATAAATGAGACAACGAATAGATACCTCTTGCATACAATTCATCAAAGTGCCAGCGTCAATCATTTGCTCCAAAACCATAGTTGACACAATATCTATGGTTAAAATCTCTAGATGTTCCAATAAATGCAGCTCCTTCACTGACATAACATCTAGCATAATATTAGAATTTCTTAGTCCTAGTGTTCTTAAACTCGACAACTTCGATATACCAGCTATACTCCCAAGTCTCCTCATACACTCCAAATTCAAATGTATTAATGTTTTCAAATCTTGGAGACAAGCAGGCAGCCCCTCTATGTTTGTATGTGACAAATCGAGATATCTCAAGGCGACCAACTCCGATATTTGCTCTGGCAATCCATCGAGCTGGTGGTTTTCTGATAGATCTAAAACAACTAGCTTTCGCATATGCCGGAAGAATTCACCCGAGATATGTACCAGTGATTTATTTTCCTGGAGGAAGAGAGTTGTGAGTTCAGGACACTCAGGACTGCCAGATATCTCTTCAATCCCATTATTCATCAGTGACAACCTTCTCACAGCTCCCCAATCCTCAACCTTTGGTACTTTACGTAACCCGGATCCAGCTTGAACAATACATCTCTCTTTATTCTTCCCAAGATCAGATAATGTCCAAAGAGCCATTTCACGAACCACATCGTGCATTTTCACTTCTAATTTGTTCTTTCCTTCCTCGGACAATAAACATGCACGGACAAGAGTACCAAGTATCTCATAACCTTGATTTACAGCTCTTTCCTTGCCTATATTACCATCAATGAATCCCTCGCATATCCAATAATCTATCAATCTATACTTCTTTATTGAATAATCTTCAGGATATAAAGCGCAATATTGGAAACAAGACCTAACATGCTTGTCATTTAGATTGTCATAGCTATACTTCAAAATCAGAAGGATATGGTCGTCCATGCCAGAAAACTCTGCAGCATATGAAGTTAAAACATCAACTGCATGATGCCATTCTTGCACCGCCCTCTTGCCTGCCATGGTTTCGCCAATGACGTTGAGTGCCAATGGTAAGCCACGACATTTTCCAGCAACCTTTTTGGCAAGTTCAAGAATATCTGGATGGCTTCCTAAAGATATTTGTCCAACTTTTTCTTGGAACAACTCCCATGCGTCATTTGTTGACAAACATTGAACTTCCATTGGATCGTGAACCCCCATGCGTGCACATACATCTAGAGAACGAGTGGTGAATACTACTTTGCATTTGTTTTCTCTTGTCTGACTCGGAATTCCAATCTTTGTTAAATCCACTTTCTTCCATATGTCATCCAAAAGCAACACAAATCTCTTCTTGCTTAGGCAATTGAGTATATCAACGGCCTTCTGGCTTTCTTGTTTCTTGTTCCATTCTTTACCTATAAATCCTAATTTTTCGCCAATATCTTCTTGAATCTTGTGGATTTGTAGATCACTAGACACCACAACCCAAATCACAATGTCAACCCCATTCTTTGTATCATGTAACGTATTGTGAATCTGCGTGAGAAGGGTGGTTTTGCCTACTCCCCCCATACCATATAGACCCATAGTTCCGACTCCATCATCCATAAGACGATTCCAAGCCCTTTGAAAAATTGTTTCCCGACCCATAATGGTTGGTTGAATAGGCCTCATCTCAAGTTTTGGAGCTGGAGCAGCTACTATCTCAAAAAATCCATTAGAATTGAGATTTTCAACTTCCTTTATCATCAAAAACACACGTTGACCGTACGTATAACTCGAGCTTAAATTCGTTGAACAATTACTATAAAAACACAATCTTTGAATTTCAATATTACGAGCACTTAACAAGTCATAGAATTGGTTTCGAATAATCTCGACTCTCTTGAGCCATACCTGGACTTGTTGGAGCCTCTCTAGACCTTTTCCTTCTTCCATTTGCACCCTTCTCAACACATCATCTCGTGTGGCTGTGAGATCTTCAATGGCTTTCTCAAGAGCCACTATATTATCCTTGAGTTTGTGAATATAATTGCCTAGGCTAAAAAAACAACTATATGCACGAGTGAGCACTTGATCACATGATATTTGGAGAGAGATACAACTACCCATCTTGCATTTGACAGAGAAAGAGAGATTCACAATTCAACCAACCAACGAATCAAGGAAATATAACCCCAAACAAAAAAACTAACCTAGGAAGCTTAATGAGATTTTCTACAAATTTGGAAATAAGATCTTAAGAGATGATACAATTAAAGAAAAATAACTACTAATTCCTCAACTTATATATTTTTTAAATGAGTCCAAGTTGTCACAGTATTAATTTAAATCAGCCACGATCGACAGCCGTCTTATTGTTTTTATATACTGAGATTCCTAAAAATATTAAAGATTATGAAAGATGTAAGTGATGCGTGGCTATGTTATTTTCATTGGTCTTCAATGACTTTGTCATTTTCATTCGCAAATGAGAGCGACGACAATAACATCCATCGTTAAGAGCCCGTAGAGCTCCTTCAATCTTTTGCTATGGAGCAGCTGACTTGATCTGATCTATTCTCTACACGTGCATGAGAGTAATGATAATTTCAAATCTGTAAAGTTCACATGTAAGTAAGTTTATATTTTCTAAAAATTAGAACCTGATTGATTTTAAAGAGGAGATATGAGTCCAGACCCGTGCTAACATTAGCGGATAGAGGAAGCGAAAAAAATAGTGCTCTAATTAATTAAAAAGTTGAGTGTAATTTTTTTAAAAAACAAACAAAGTATATATATATATATATTAGGGAAACTTAAGTAATTTTATCTAAGCAGAAAAAAATTGATAGAAAAACTATAGAGAGAAAAGTTTTGTCACTAAAATCAACTTGAACCATCATAATGTAACCAGAGATTAACCAAACAAACCTTTCTTTTTAGCCTAATTAATAATTACTGTATATATAATTGCTTAAATATATTTAGAAGACCATGCTTACTTACCTCTACTACCATAAAACATTCAAAGTTATAAAATATTATGCCCTTAAGTTTTAAAAAAAAAATGGATGCCAATGTTTCAAATTCTTTGACGATGGCACGGCCCTAGATATGACTAACCTAATCCGTATTATGATTACAGACCGAGCATCTTCCCTCTAAAAGAGATCGACCTATACTGTTATTGTTCACGTTTTTAAAATATGTTTCCACCGAATACATATTATTCAACATTAAATCATTTGTAATTCTATACATTAGTAACAAAGATCAACTTATATGGACTTTTTAATTCAATTAAAGGATCAAACTCAAAGTAGAGACAACTAAAGAAGAAAACCATTTTATAATTAGCATTAGTTGTAGACATGATTATAATGACTATGTCATTTTCGTTCTTTGCAACAATCAGATCGATTAATTAATTTTTATCCATAAACTTGCACCTGTTGTCAGTCATTGATGAGAATTTAAATCTACATATACATTTTTGCAGCCATTTTGTGAAATAAATCTTGAATTTGGACTTATTTACAATGGTTGCCACTAAATTTTAATTATTTGAATTTTTTTTTAATTAATGGTTTGAATCTTTTTACGGTAATTAATTGTGTAACAAACCAAAAAGATTCGAAATATATGGCAATCACATATGTCACGTAAAACACAATAAATTATCTTCTCTTTATTTCACCTACAATATTCACTAAATCTTAAACAACCAAAATTTGAACTATTTCAATTATTTGTATAAATTTCGGCAATAAATTAAAACAAACACTGTGAAACAAACCAAAATACATTTACGATCCCGTAAAATGAGCAAACCCAATTATATGTGCATCTAAACACATTCCTTATCTTGGTTTGAATATTCCACGGAATTAAAAGTCCATAACTTTTTCGGCATAAAATCACAATCACAACTAATTCCACAACTAATATTTAAACTTTTTAAAAAATTAAAATATCATGAGACGAAAAATGTAGCGGGACGGATTTGGATTGATATGAAATATAGCAGGACGGGTTTGGATTGATATAACACAAATTGAATATTTATTTGATCATTTTATCATCACTAATTTTTTTTTACAACATTAATATAAATTATATAACTTTAATACTAAACTAAAACCGTAAAATTTAATATTAATATATATATATATATATATATATAAATAAAATATTTGCCCGTGGTGTACCACGGGTTAAATTATAATAGGTTACAAAAGTAGAAATAAAAACAACTGTTTTGACTTTCAAAAAAAAAAAAATGTTTGACTTTGTTTATGGCGTAGAATAGATGCAGTAAATCATTTACGTTGTTTGAGTGTGTTAAACCTGACTCTCACTTTCGCTCTCAATCACTGTTTGTGTTCAGACATGCAAAAGAAAGCGATTAGTAGACTTAACGAGTTCTTTGGAATCCTACCGCTCGCTGGTCTTCCCAAAATACACTAGATATGAACTCAATCTTGAGTTCCTTTCTTTATCTACAATGTGATCTCTCCCCAAATTGAATTGAGTAAAGAAGGAGAAGATGTTAAATTTCATAAGGTTCTAACTCAAAACCAATTCGATAAGTGGATTGACGACCCTTGTCCCTCATATATACTACGCATGAAGATGAAGTCTCTTTCCAACTTTCCGCACATAAGACTTTAATCGATTTAGCTTCCTTGTCTTCACTCTCACGCTTACACGTATCTTGGGTTTAGATGAAACCTTTTAACCCATTTAACAGACTCTCCCACAGTTGGAGAGCTTGGTATAAGGACACATTGCTTCAGCGGTTTACGATTATATGCTGACTAATCGAAGTTAAATTTCTACAATAAAAACCTAACAAACAATCAGGCTTATCTATCTTCTTACTTTGAGACTGAAGCAGCGATGCCGGAAACGAAGAAAGGGCGAGCTGGAATACGTCAGAGCACTGGTGTCGCATTGGAAGACCATCGCCGGAGAGATTGTGCAGATTTTGGGTTGTAGGTTTCTCTTATAATTGAAATTATTAGCAAGCTCTTTTCAACTGACTACATTCAAAATTCACCCTTATTCTAAAACGTTTCGGAATTCCAATACAAACTAAGGTCTTATTACTCTTTCTTGCTTTTGCAGAGTTTGTTGTAGTTTGTGAAAAGGGTTTGTTCTTCCTAATATGTGCTTTTGTAATCTTTAACAAATACACACATCTAGTATGTATGAATGTGAGGAAGTACCATTGGAAACCTCATGTTTTTAAAGAAATAAACATATAAACATGTGACGCAACTTCTGAATATATGTGTACGTATATTATATATGTAATATCTCGTCCAATGTATCATTGAAGCAACAAACTATATATTTCAAATAGAGAAAAAACTGAAAATTAACGAGGGGCTAAAGGAGAAAGAAACAGAAGAATCAGCAATTTTAGTTGATCTCGATGAAGAGACTTGCCTGAGGATGCAAACCTGCGTCTTTCAGTGACATTGACTCTTTGTCTCTCCCATACACTGTCCTTGGGAAGTTTGTGATTAAGCTGTACTCTTCTGTATCTAAGAGTCCAAGTGAATCCACGTAGTCATACAATGTCTGGATCTTGGTTTCGCTCTTAAACATCCTCCCTTTTCTTTCTCCATTCGGGAACCGAACTAACACCTACATTGCAGGCCAAACCAAACGGTTCAGAAATAGAATAAATCAGACCATTAACAAACATTCTCATAAACCCAAGTCAAAATAACGCAAATTTTCCGACGTTTGATCAATGAGAATCAACCATAGAATCAAATCATCAAAGAGGCCCTAAGATTTGGGAACCCGTACTTAAATCTACGTTTGAGGGTAGATAAACGGTTCACGGATACGGACTACCATAAAACAGACCGTCCCAAGTCGAAAGGTAAATTTTCAGACGTTTGATCAAAGAGTATCAATTATAGAACCTAAACTTTCAAGAGGCACCAAGTTTAGTATCTCTCATAAATGAATATCAATAAAGATAATTAATGTTCTTTGCAATTGCATAGGCTACGAAACTGTGTGAGAAAAGATAAGTAATAAATGGCTAAGGAAGAAGGCGAACTTACTTGTGTAACATCAGGGCCTTTCTCAGGTTCTTCTCCAAGAGCAAGAGCTTTCTCTTGTCTCATTCGCACTCTAGCAGCTTGTCTCTCTTCAGCTTCACGCGCTGCTCTCTCCCGAGCCTCTTCTTCTTCTTTGAGTTTCCTCTCTGCCTCAGCAGCTTCTCTCTCTAAACGCTCTTTCTCCTCCTGTCTCTGTTGCTCCCTTGCCTAATCAGCAGAACAAATGACGCCACAAATTTAGACAGTAGACTAATCATAAAGTCTTGTCAATTCTGAACAGGCCTACAAAGAACAGAAAACATACTTGATCGGCTTCAAGAGCAGCACGGTAAGCAGCATCTTGTTCCTCTCTCAGACGCAGATTGGTTCTTCTTTCCTCCGCCTCAACCCTAGCAGTTACCAAAGTAGGTGAGCTATCTTCTACAATTCTCTGGAGTATGGCAAGCATCTCTTCCGGAGATTTTGGTCCCTCGACCTGTCACAAACAAACAGAACAAAGAACGATAAACTTAAGAACTACGTCTCCTGCCACACAACACACTACTAAACTCACAAAAGCTGGATCAGAACTTTACACCAAATGTATGAAATGACGGCTCACAGATGAAAGCAGAATCAAACAACTATCCTTTCCCCCTTTACTACTAACCACTTCAACAACAAGGTAGTAGAATGGATTCAGTTCCAATGCAGTTCCCTAAGAGGACTAACAATTTAATTACCGGATTCATAACCAAGTCTACCTAAAGTTGATAAATTGCCTCTCGAATCTAAGACTGTATCTTTACCTGCTGAAGAAGAGCAATTCTCTGGTTAGCAGCAGGCATAACCACAGCGCAAAACGGGAACCTCGATGCCTTCAAGCTATTACTCATCTTAAACCCTTCACTAGATCGAATACTACCTCCCCAAGAAACAAAATTCTCATTAACAAACGCTACAACGGCTTCATTACAAAGCGTTCCACCACAAAACACAGGTGTATCAGGATGATCCGGAGAATGCAAGTAAACAAACAAGAGCTTAAACGAACTCCTAGATCGCTGAAGCGCATCCATAAATCCTTCCACAACAAAATCAATCTTAAAAGCATTATTACTCCCATAATCTCTATCAAACAAAGCAACAAACTCCATCGCTTCACCAACAGCAGAAGAAACCGAAACAAGCCGAGCCGATTCCGAACCACCACCTCTCCCTGATCTAAACCCTAACATACCAAGAGAATACGATAAAACACCACCAGCGGCCCAAATACCTAACCCGATCGCTCCAGAAACTAACCCTAAGCTACCAGAAACAATCGAAATCGGTAAAGTAATAATCCTCCACGCAACTCCTGGACCTCGATTTCCTCCTCCATCATCACGCATAACAAGCTCTGTATCGTCAACGATCCCGCGAGGTGGATAATCAGGAGTCACGGTGGCGTTATTGTGATCGTGATCGCGATTGTTACCACCACCATCGACGGCGGAAGACGAAGCGTCTTGATCAGAAGATGTGAATGAAGAGATTGCTAGTTCTAGGTCCCAACCATGAGCTTGAAGGATCTCAGTACACAAATCAGCATCTTCGAGACCTGTAATCGCTTGGAAGTAACCTAATTTGTCAACAGTATCAACCATTTTCAGAAAACCCTAATTCGATTTTCCCACGCTTTTGGATCTTCTCTTCTCTTCTCTCACTCTTATCTCTCTAGAGAATCTAGAAAACTGTGTTCTTTAGTAAAATGGTTTGATCTATTCAATGACAATGACGATGGCCTTGACTTAAATTACCGTAATATCCTTCAGTTATACGACGTCGTTTTATTATCAACCAAATTCGATTCGGTTTAGTTAAACCAAATCAGCGTGTGAAGATCCCCATTGGATTGCTAAAGTTTCAATCTTTCTTCTTCACTCTTCATTCAAAGCAATGTTGTTTATTATCATCCTCCATTGTTGTTTAACTTAAAGGAAGAAAATTTTGGGGAAAAAGTAAGTATTTTTCTCTGTTTTGTTTGTTTTGTTAATTACTCTGTAAAATGTGATTAGATTGACGAAAACAGAGCTATGAAATGCTAATTAGGGTTCTTGAAATCGATGAACGTAAGGAAATTTCAGTTACAAATTTGGTAATTGTGTTCTTATTGGTTTGTTGTTTATGTAGTTAGAGTTGTTGATTATAGAAAAGTTTTAAGTCTTTTGATTGGATTTAGGATTTATTGATAATCTACTTAAAATATGTTTCTTGATTTGATGAATTCGCAGTTAAAACATCGAAAAATGCAGGACGATGTCATTGATGTATCCCTCAATACAAAGAATGTCTTCTTGTCAGCTCTTCATTTCGCCATGTCCATTGATACACTAAAGAACTCTCCTGAGCTTGTTGATGAGCTGAAAACATCAGCTCAAGAACAAGTGGAGTTTATGTTATCTGAAGACGAAGAGGTACGGTTACTGATTTCCGAAGAGGAAGTGAAATCCGTTGTGAGATTAGGTATCTCAAATGTTATATCGATGTTATTGGATAGATTATCATCATTGCTTGTGATTCTTCCTGAATGTACTGAGTTTAGTGTTCTTAAGACATTATATGATATTGAGTGGTTGTGTAAAGTATTGCCAAGGATGGAGTTGATGAAAGATCTTGTCGTTAAGTGGACCGATGCATCGAGTGAGATTCTTGTGATTGCTCAGAAGTGTGAGTTGGATTCTAGGATATTGGGTGTGAAGGTTAAGCTAGTTGAGGTTACAGGGAAGATTTTAGAAGCGGTAGGTTATGGAATTGTGATTGTTCCTTCTAAAAGCAGGACTTGTCTTTTGAAGATATGGTTGCCTTTCATAAGGAGATTAAAGACTTTGGTTGATGCAGAGGGATGTGAGTATGAGTATAGAATGGATGAAGATCTTTGTGAATTTATAGAAGGATCTATGGTGTCTTTGGTTTTGACATTGCCTTCAAATGACCAAGCAGAAGTGTTTGGTGAATGGATGAGAGGTATTGGGTTGGAAGGTGTGAAGTTTCCGGATTTAAGTGAAGCGTTTGAGGTTTGGTGTTATAGAAGTAAGTCTGCAAAGAGAAGATTGGTGGAAAGATGTGATAGACTTGCAATTGTAAATCTTGACCATTGAATGGTGTATATCAGTTTCGAGATTCGGTAAACTTTAAATGAAGATGTAGCTAAGCAATTTGAAGTTCCAGGCTTTTCTTCTTCCTACAAGCTGGTCTGCTTATTTTCGAAGGTCGAATGAAGATGGATAATAGCTTTGTTCAATTCACAGTTCACTCACAATGCCTTAAGAGTGGACCCCAAGCGAGGTAACCCGATAATTTCAGGCGTATTTGCTGCTTCGTTGTAATGCTAGATTGTATTAGGAGTGACATAAAGCTTCTGATTCTTGTAACTTTGATCCTGATTAAATGATATAAATGGTGCGGTCTATGTTTAAGCTAATAAGTAAAAGGACCAAACTTTTGTTGATACGTTGACAACCCCATTGGTTGTGAATTGAGAAAGAGAAATCAGTTTGGCCTAAGAAGATTAAGCAATGTACAACTATTCTTCTTGCTTTGATTTGAACCGTAACAAAAGTATTATAATTTTCATACAAAAAGAGAAAAGTCATTCAACAATGCATGGACCCAATCAAGATTTCTTTGCGGCAGAAAAACATGGAAGCTGAATGAATAATTTGATACCTCTTTTCAAAAGCAAACACCTCCTTGCACATGTACTTTGTTGAGTACCCAAAAAGAGATAAATTATAAAACGCCATTTATCAGGTTTTATGGAAACCATCATGCCAAGTTTTTGGACACAAAACCACAAATTTCAGGAAGAAAGATTGAGAAAGGTCATTGGTAAACTAATATGACAAAATCAATACATAAACACACAACAGTTTCAGAAACTTTTGTTTTCCCCAACACCTATAGATGACATCATATCCCAAAATTGCAGCTTCACTAAAACTTGGCACATATAGAGATGGAGAAAAGGAGAGAAACAAAAACAAGAAGAAAAACCTAATGTAGTCCTCAGAGTCATTATTGTGCTTCAACATAGCAACTTCAAACTGCTTTAGCAATTGGAACGATGAGTGTAAAATCTCATTGCAACTCATCATTGGACTACTAAACAAAACTCTATCTATATCTGAACCAATCTACCTACAAAGCAAACTTGTTATCTTTGTATCCAAAATGAAGCCAGATCATGTGTTAAACATCAGTACATCACCAACAACCACAAGAGACCAATGATTATGAAAGATACAGAAGCAAACTTCTCTAAAGATGAATCACACACAAGATATTCCCAGAATCACATTCATCAACGCAGTTGAATCTTTCAACAGACTAACTATGTAAAAATCAAAATCCCAAAATCAAGCATATATATATAAATAAACTTCACAAATCACAAACCATATCGAATCAAACGCAGGTAATAATAGTCAGGTTTACACATAAACATTTGAAGAAACACCAAATCTGGCATGTACAATCAAAAGTTGATACAATTTCTAGATCACCAAAAATAAAAAGAAGGCGAAACCGAAGAAGGATTTACCGAACGAAGGGAATCTAAACGATGTCGTCTGGGTGAGGAGCGGCGGAGAGAGCAAGGGGACGGTTGTGAGATTCTTCGCCTTCATCGTCATCATCGGAGGTAGATAGGTTAACGCATGAGCAACGCTCGAGGGAGGCGAAGAAGGCGGAAATAACGGTGGTGCTGACCCAGCTCGCCGCTTGATCTAGCTTTTCCAGAGAAGCCGTGCTCAGATTTGAGGCCGTGGAAGCGGTGGAATTGATGCTGCTGCTGTTATCCATGGCTTCTCGATTTCGATTGGAAATCTCACAAGGTTGAGATCGTGTTTGGGGATTTTTTGCGGAGAGATTTTGAATCGAAGAGAAACGAATTTGGGGATTTTTTTTAGACGATGTGGCGATGCAGAAGAAAATATGTAATGTTTTGATTGAAATTTGTGGTTAAGATAAATCTAGTTATATGGAATGTTTAAACAAAAAGCGCATCTGGTGTAGTGGTATCATAGTACCCTCCCACGGTACTGACCAGGGTTCGATTCCCTGGATGCGCAAAACTTTTGTTTTACTTTTTCGTTTTATAATACTAATATTTTTTATTTCCGATATTTGTTTTGTTCTTTTGAGTTTTGAGGACTTGCGACCTTCTGTGGCAATGAGTGTCTCATTCTTCTCAGATCTTTTGTCCAAATACAAAGCTCTACACTTTGTTATAATATGATTATTAGATTTGAGAACTATTGATTGGATTCTTCGTATGTTATTTTTCTTATTGATTAAATCTAGCTTGACATCATGTAGATTTTGATCTTAATTTAAACTTATTCACCAAAAGTGTTTTTAGGTTGCTAGAGCGAGCATAGATGATCGTGTGTCTGTATCACATCGAAAGTTACTAATTAAGCTCAATGTGAACAAATCATCTTAATTATTAATGTGTGTTTGTTTTTTGAATTTAAACAAGAGTTTAGAATCTTTAAGTTATTATCCATAGACTCTCATCATTATTATTTTTTGAATTTAATGTTAAATTAGATTTTAAGAAAAAAAAACGTTTTTACAACTTGTGCAGTGATAGATTAAGCAACATTACGTTTAAATTTTTTTAGAGCTTTAGAGCTTGTTTAGTATGTTCCTCTTGTGCTAAACCAAAGTTGGAGTCTTTTGTCATATCTTCTATCTTCCTCAAATCTTATTGCCGAAAGTTGGTTTCGTATGTGAGCATCTATCCACTTGATTAGACGATTTGCTGGGTTGGGAGGATTATCATGCTTACGTCCATTACGCTCTCGCCAAATAGTATGTACGACCCGACTCATAATATTTTTGGGCCTTTGGCAAAATAAAATTAAAACTAAAACCTTTTAAGTAATTTTTTTAATATAAAAATGGGCTTTTTTCCTTTAAGAATCTTTTGAATTTTGTAATGGACCCATGACATTTGCGTAATAGTCTACCATGGATTAGAGACAGTCCTGTGTACGGATGCCTGCAGAACTAATCGAGCTAGGTAACCCTCCACACGGTCATTCCACTGAGCTGAAGCTTGGCTAAGAATAGTCAACCAGTCCGTTAAGAACCTCTACCCGTATATATTTTTGGCCATGGCCTCTCATCATTAGTCAAGAACAACCACAATTTCTTCGCACGTTTGGTTTCGCAAGCAACCATTTATGTCATATGGCTAGAGCGCGACAACAAATTTCACAATAGATTTGTCTTCAACCACGGACACACAACCTTCAAAAGACCGGATAAACTTATTAAGGCGACACAATCTTCGCAAGAAGGAAAACGAAGGCCTTCGTCGGTGACTTAATGCAAAATTTTTGTAAGGTTTTTTTTTTTGGCAAGCCAAGCCTTATTAGCTAGTTAAGTAAATTACGACCCTTCTTCAT
>Ga0041059_1002297_pt1 | contig 14445 bp, 13 predicted proteins | sample AraColnosormetaG_FD_56232 | JGI IMG/M metagenome (GOLD analysis project Ga0041059, IMG submission 56232) | Arabidopsis roots microbial communities from North Carolina, USA - Col MF nosort | ecosystem: Host-associated > Plants > Roots > Unclassified | place: USA: North Carolina | collected...
TTTTTTTTTTTTTTTGATGATAATAGACACTTAAGTCCTCAAAATAGGAATCCAGCTGCAACACACCATTAGTACAAAAAATCCTCTCTAATTAGGAATCCAGCTTGCAATTCACCACCAATTCGAATTCACGCACGCACACATATCTCTTTCTCTCAATGTTCATCTTTACGAAGCCCAATGGACATCTTCCATTGTTGAGAAGTGAGAACCACACTTCTTTTGTTTAATTTAGTATTTTAACTAAATAAAATCTTTCAAATAGAATTTAATTCTCCAAAACCTGAATTTGAGTATGACATAATCTTTTCATATATTTGGTCCTTCTAAATTTAAATAAAAAAGGGTTTAGTTCCTTTTTTTTGTTAATTAGCTTTAGTTCTTGATACAACCAAATATATGAAAATATAAAGGTATATGTTAATATATCAAAGCATACATCATTGGATCTTTTCTAAGGAGGAGAAATTTTGGAGCTCGTTTCATTGTTTTCCTCAACGCGTAAGACCCATGTTTAGTGCTTACGCTGAGTAGAAAACAAACAACAAAAGGGAAAGAAGAAGAAGAACCAATCAAATTTGAATTATTTTTTCGTCCCATTGTTACGTTGAGTTATTTACAAGTACGAACTATATACTAAAGAGCTTTTATCAAATCAGAAATATAAGAAAAATGAAGTCGGTGGTCTAAAGAAACTTTTGTTTTCTTCTAGCTTCTAACTTTCTAAACTCATATATAATCAATGACACATGTTTACACAGCATTAGTTTCTGTTTGTTTGTTTTTTTGTTATTCAAATTCCTCTATTTCTGTCTCATTTCAAGTTAACTTTATATCTTCTGTCTTTTCCGCCAGAGAAAACAAAAAGCTATCCTTTTCAAACCAAGACTCTTCCCTCCGACACTCATGCAAAGCAGACAGAGATGTGATTTTATACACGTTCGTTCTATTACTCAAAACAAAACAAAAAATTGTCTAAACCGTCTTACTTAAAAGACCGTGATGCAAAGAAATGTAATATTTGTTTTAAAGCATAGGCCGATATATCTCAAATGGTTGCAACAACTGTTTTAAAAAATAAAACACTACGCAAGCAACTACCCAACGTATATAACTCATTTTCTAAACGTGTTAAGATGAAACAATATATATTAGATATTTAGATACATGGGAAACTATCTAAAATATTATCACTGATAATATTTGTATATATATAGACATATATATATATATATATATAATCAAATAGCAAACCATAATATTTTAAAAAATATCATATATGAGAATTAGACAAAACATTATATTCAAAGAATTAAGAATGTCATGTTTTAGTAGGAACGAAATTTAAAAATAATTTATCGAGGCGCACAATCAATTAAAAAAAAAGATTGAACATTAAATGATCATTTATTATCGTATGTGTTGAGTCAACTAAAGCAGTCTAAGAGCATCTAGTTGTCTAACTTCAGTGATAATGTCCGACTAAAAAAAAACTTCATTGATAACAAAAATGCATAATTCCAAAGCTTAAGAGATATTTTGTTTACTTCTTTATTAAAAAAAAAGAGAGAGAGATATTTGCCACAATCTATGACTATATAATGGAATCTAAAATCTAAAAAATAAAATCAGACTAAATAAAGCTACACATAGTTAGATTTTTTTTTTTAACTCATATATATTGATCACACAAAAGAACTATCAATAAAATTCAAATGTGGTAATCAATCAAATGTGGTAGCCTAATGATTAAGGGCATATCTTGTAGATAGATGCTAGGGATCAAAATTTCATCCTTGAAGCAACCAAAATGTCTTAGAATTAGTAAGCTTGATTAGTAAAATAAATTATTACCAATGTTTTTTTATATTACGACCAATGTTTTAATTGATCAATTGACTCAAGAAAAGGAAGATTATTATGACCCAATGAGCTTTGACATTTGTTTTAGGATAAATCCCACTTTTGCACCAACTCTTAGCATCACAAAGTTATGGAATGGATCACAAAAGGGTCCCATAGATGATGCAAGAAAACCGCGTCTACTATAGCAAATCCAATCTCTTAAAACAAAACCTTAATATTCTGCCTCTTTCCTAAAACCTCTCATTAGTTTACTCATATTACTATTTGAGGGAATCTACAGTGCATTGATACTAAATAGATAACACTTGTTACACCCACAAAGGCCCATAACAATTTTGAAGTTTCCTCGAAGCTAACTTTGGAGGCTTTGAGATTTTAAAACGAGTACACAGGAGTTTATCTGCTGTTAAGATACTAATCCACACCTATAAATAAGTGCTGACAGTTACAAACATTCCAACATCAAAATCCAAACAGACAAAATACAAAATACAAAAACAACAAACACTCTTGAGCAAAAACTTTGTGTGCGTGTGTGTGTGTGTTCATGGCTGGTCTTAGGAATTCCGGTAACAGCGACAAAGCGCAAAACGATGGCAAAGGTGTACCATCTGCCTACAGAGGAGTCCGGAAGAGAAAATGGGGGAAATGGGTGTCTGAAATCCGTGAACCGGGGACCAAGAACCGTATCTGGCTAGGCAGTTTCGAGACTCCTGAAATGGCTGCAACCGCATACGACGTGGCAGCATTTCATTTCAGAGGGAGAGAAGCTCGTCTCAACTTCCCTGAGCTCGCCAGCAGCCTTCCACGTCCTGCAGACTCTAGCTCAGACAGCATTCGCATGGCAGTTCATGAGGCAACACTCTGCCGCACCACCGAAGGAACAGAGTCAGCCATGCAAGTGGACAGCTCAAGCTCCTCCAATGTAGCTCCAACAATGGTCAGACTCTCGCCCAGGGAAATTCAAGCGATCAACGAGTCAACTTTGGGATCTCCTACTACAATGATGCATTCAACATACGACCCTATGGAGTTTGCTAATGATGTGGAGATGAATGCTTGGGAAACATACCAGAGTGACTTTCTTTGGGACCCTTAACCCCAAAACCTAACTCATGGAGAGCTTCTACAGCTCAATCTTACAATACCAGCATAAGTTACTGGCTTAGAATACTTAAATTTATTGAAGTTTAGTTTTCAGAGTCTACCACAAGGGTTGTTGATTCTGACGTTATAGCAAAGAATAAAGCTCATCAGATTTTGGAGGGAAAGACTCTATGAGCTTGATGGGTCCCTGAAAGGACCTCTTCACAAATATTTTTAAATTTTTTTGTTACTAGTAGAAACATAGATTATGAGGTGTGACTTATTATTATTTTTTACAATTGTTTGTTACCTCATTGATGTATTTGATTTGATATAATATTGAATGGTTTCCTGAAAGCTATAAGATATTTTATTCTTACTAGACTTGTGTTCTCTCTTGACTTTCTTCCCTTAACTAATCTTAAGAAAACTCTACATTTGATACTGCAAGATTTTTACAAGTTGAACAAAATTCAATCATTCTGGAACCAAATTCAGTATATACAGCACTATTAATGCAAGTTCTTGGAAACAAGAGAACAGAATATACTTCTCATAACTCTTCGAGCAACTTACTTGGTGGCTTTGAGAAAAAGCAAAGAAGATGTCTGAATCTGCAGTCAGGTCTGTAGGGATGACGAGGAACTCATGACCGCAAGTCTTTGTGCCTCTTCAACACGACCACACCGATTGAGAAGTTCAATGACCAGTGAATAATGCTCTTCTGATGGCTGCAAATTGTACATCCGGAGCATCAAGTTGAAGAAGCGATAAGCTTCATCAACAAATCCGGCTTGACTGCAAATAGATAAAACTGCTGTAAATGTGAAGGTGTTGGGAGTAAACCCTCTTGATACCATTTGCTCAAAACAGTTTATTGCATCCCTGAAGAGTTCATTGCATCCATAAGCCTCTATAATGGCGGTCCATGTCAGAGAGCCCTTGACAGCAACAGCATCGAAAGAGAAATTAGCACTTCTGAGATCTCCACATTTTCCATACATCTTGATGATTCTTGCAGAAACAAATGGGATCGACTCAAATTCCTTTTTCAGAATGTGCCCATGAAGCTCTTTCCCCAACTTTAATGCTTTGAGATCACTGCAAACAGTCAAAACCCTACCCATCGTAACAGAATCTGGCCTGTGTTTTGATAACAGCATCAATCTGAATACCTCAATCCCTGCTCTTAAATCACAATTTTCCACATAGCAGTCAATCATAGCGGTCCATGCTTTCACATTCCTTTGTTCCAACCTGTCAAACAGTCTGATAGGATACTCTGGAACACCGCACTTTGAGTACATCACCATCAAGGAAGTGACCAGGGATACATTCGGCAAGAAGAGATTCTTTAAAGCATAACAATGAATCTCCTTTCCTTGCTTTATAGCCCTCAGCTCTGCGCAAACAGGAAGAACAGTAGCAATTGTAACAACATCTGGCCTAAAACCTTCCTGCTGCATCCAAACAATCGACCTCAAAGCTTGATCAAATCTACCGTTGGCTGCGTATCCAGACATCAATGCAGTCCAAGATATGGCATTCCTCTGTTTGGATCCATAGAACACACGTCTCCCAGAAGCCATATCCCCACACTTGCAGTATAAATCAATCAAACCAGAGTGAACAAACGGCTGTTCCACGTAATTCTTCGATTTCAATACATGGGCATGGACCTCCTTCCCCAGTTTCAGTGCCTTAACATCCCCAAGTACGGGAAGAATCGTTGTAAGTATAACTGAGTTTGGATATATCTTTTCTTCACTAATCATCGTCCTAAACAGTCCCAACGCTTCCCACTGCCTTTTATTGTGAGCCAATCCAGCAATCATCGCCCCCCAAACAACTATATCTCTCTCTACAATCTCATCAAAAACTCGACGTGCAAGCCCTACTTTACCACACTTAAAATACATATCAACAAGAGAAGTCTTAAGAAAGACACTATTAAACAAACCATTCTTAATCGCAAGTGCATGCGTCTTCAATCCCTGTCTCAAAGCAGATGCACCAGCAAAACTCTTAAACACATTAGATAAACTATAAACATTCAAATCAACACCAAGCTCTCTCATTTCTGTAAACGTAGAAAGAACATCTTGATACCGCTTCTTCCCTGATATAACAGTCCCTCTAAGCAACGCATTCCAAGAGTAAACATTTGAGCTAGTACTTTCATCGAACACCTTCTGTGCATCTTTAACCGAACCACAAGCAGTATACATATGAACAAGCTTGGTCCTTAGAAACTCATTACTCTCCAACCCATTAATACGTATATGAACATGGACTTGTTTACCGTGAAGCAACGACTTCCGGCGAACACACGCCTCTAAAAGAGCAGAGAAAGTTGTCGCATTTACAGGAATCCCTCTCTGTTCGAGATAATCAAGAATCGTGAGAGCGACTTCGAGATTGTTCTGCCTCGCAAAAATTTGAATATCTCTGTGGATAATGTAGGGGTTCTTGGAGTGGAGAGGAAGAGAAGAAGGGAAAGCATCTCTTTCCCTAAAAGGTTTCGGCTTTTTGGCGGGAGAAGTGGAAGGTCGTCTAGTTCTGCTTGGTCTAATCGGAGATTTCGCCGGAGCGCCATCTTTATCGGAACGATGAGGACGGTGGTTGAGACTCGTCGTCACGGAGAGGGACGCCGGGAGGTCTCGGATTCCGAGAGACGACACTACTTCCATTGTGACCACTAACCACTTGATTAAGCTAAAGGTCGTTAGTATTTATATGTAGCTTTAAACTATTTTTATAAAGTATGCAATTGAAATTGAAAGCTAATATTTGGGCCAGAAAATTGAAATATGGGCTTAGGGCCCCCAAAACAATTGTAGCCCATCAGTTCACACACGGTTTCGTTTTTAAAAAAAGCATGTATTTAGAATTTATTGGCTTTTATTTTGGTGGTTGCTTCAATCTTCCTCGTTTAAAAACAATTCATGTCAACTTGGACAAGTTACAAAAAAAACGTTTCATATTTTTGTCACTAAAAATATTCAGTTAAATAAAGTAATTGACTCTTCGTTTTCCCGACGATACTGTATAAATAAACATCATGTTTCTACTTGTTCACATATCGACTCTTTGTTTGTCCGATTCTATCTCTCTCTTTAGAAACTTTATCTAGTCTCTTCGAACTTAATCTTAACGACGATGGTGCCGGTTACGATCAACTCTCCACCTAAACCTGAATCATCCGAAGAAGAACTCAGCGACTCCCAAGTTTCCAACTCATCGGAAGACGACGACTCAATGGAAGACGAACCATCAGACTCTGAAAACAACAATGGAGGTACATGCATGCATCACTCTCTATTTTATTTCAGATTTTTCACTTCACCATTTCACATGTTTCCACTGTAAAGAAGTTGGAGCGTTTGTTAAGAAATACTTTGCATGTTCATGTTCTGTTTGACTGTGAGGTTTCAAGATTATTACGTTGATATAAAAATCTTAAAAGTGATTAAGATAGTTTTTGTATCGTATCTTTAATACTTTCTTAAAAAAAAATCTTATGTCAATAGTTGTTACAGAAACTGAGGCTAATGGTATTAAAGATGAGTTTTGGGCTCGGTATCCATCTTTGAAGATGTTTTTAAGTAAGGAGATGGTCAAAGAATTTATTTCTGAAGAGTATATTTTGGAGAAAGGTAAGCTTATTGGAGATAATAAGGCCAAAGAATTGAATGAAAAATGTGAGGTTTTGTTTATCAAGGAGATAGAGCATCTCATCAACAAATATCGCTTCATGGCTGATGTTTTGGAGTTGTTGTTTTTGTGAGAACTTTTCGATAGTGACGTGCATGGCTTGAGTTTGATTTTCTCGTTTTTATTTATGTTATAATTATTGTGTTCCATCTATGAATGTAAAAGATTTATGAAGGATTCGATTTTTTTCTCTTTTTTTAAAGATTATTATAAACGTCTTTCATAACCATCTCTTTATTCATTATATGTTCAGGAGTGAAAAAACAAAATCTAAAAAATAGGGTTAAATGTTTGCTTAGCTTCTCTCTTTATGTAGATTTGAGAACCGATGAACAAGAATTTACTGAAAATATATCATTGATCTAAAAATTATGAAAAACAATTCAACTTTTTATCCACCAACACATATTTTTCTTTACTTTTCTGTTCTGCTACGCATTACCTAGTCTTATATTTCGAAAAATTATAAAATCTCATTTCACAACTAAATTAAAAGTATCATTTCACAAACAAATAAGATGAAATGATGATAGAAAAATCATCAATTAATAGGAAAGAGGATTGGAGTATACTTCTATTGATTGTTACAGTATCCACATGGCATCGATAATCATAGGGACTACTAATAAGAATTTCTGTCCACAAATTCCAATTGAAATTCAAAATTCAACTCTTTGCTCTCTTAATCACAAACACAAATGAGCCACAAAAACGAAGACATCATATCAAGAAACGACGATGAGCTTCACTGCTTCTCTCGTCTCTTATTTGACGTCTCCCTCACTCGTCTCGCTCAACCATCTTCCTCCTTCCTTCTTCCTCCCAACCAAACTTGTCAAGCCAACAAGCCTCACTCATTCACAGCCTCCGAGATTGTCCGCATCCTATGGTCCAGCTGCAAAAGCTGCTACAGCCAACGACGTTGTTCCAGAAACAGCTCCGACATCAGCGTCGGAGGTCGTCTCCAGCTTCTACGCCGCCGTTAACGTCCATGATTTATCCTCTGTCACAGACCTCATCGCTCAGGACTGCGTCTACGAGGATCTCGTCTTCTCATCTCCCTTTGTTGGCCGAAAGGTGAAACGATTATTATTCTAATAAACCAAAGTCTCTTCTTTTCAGACTTTGTTGTGTCTCAGAGCCTAATTTTGATAAAGCCATGACAGGCAATTCTTGATTTCTTCGGAAAATTCATTGAATCAACAAGTACGGATCTCCAATTCGTGATAGATGATATCTCAACAGAAGACTCTTCAGCTGTTGGAGTTTCATGGCATTTAGGTTAGTTTTTAACAGACTCTTTATGATTTAGTCGTCTATGTTTCTCTAATGATAAGTCGTAAATTGGAGATTTTTGACAGAATGGAAAGGAAAGAACTTCCCATTTAGCAAAGGTTGCAGCTTTTACCGGTTAGAGGTGATTGATGGGAAGAGACAGATCGTGTAAGCACACTTTTCTCGACAGATCGTGTAGACTGACAGAGATGCCAATTTTTGTCTTGCTGGGATAAACATTTCTTCTCTGTTTTGTTTGCAGATATGGAAGAGACTGCGTTGAGCCTGCAATCAAACCTGGAGAAACAGTTCTGGTAACATGAGCTACTATCAATTTTGATTGTGTGGATGTGTTTGAAATTGCAGAGGTAATGAAGATTTAACAGCTTTTGCATTTTGTGTATTCAGGCTGCTATAAAGGGAGTTACCTGGCTGCTGCAGAAATTTCCTCAACTGGCCGACCAATTCTGATGGCATTACAAAGCTCTTGCTCGATGAAGTGAATCAGCTCACAATATAAGTTTTCTTTGTGTTATATAGGAAAAATACTTCCGCAGCAATCCCCACCATTGTCCAATTTTAGTTAATGTATATACTAGAACTTGTCATGTGTATCCAACTTGTTCTCAGTCTGGTGATATGCAGGCGTATATAGACTATGTGCTATTAACTAAATAAAGCTCCAGTTGATCATCCTCAGCTCTTCACCTTCATCCCATTTCTTGAAGAAGTTCTTCATCTGAACTTTGCACCTTATTGATGGCATAACCAGCATTGTCTTTCATCAGCTGATTCAGTCCATCTAATAGAGGATAAGTATTACATGCTTCAGGGCTTGATGTGTCCCCCACCGAAAACAGTGAAAATCCAGAATCTGTGTCGATCCAAGCACAGCCAGGATCCTTTTTCACACCCAAGTCCCTCATTATAGTCCTCACTTCAGCAAGCTTGCTCCAAGAACCAGCAGCTGCATACATATTTGCAATTAACACGTAGTATCCCGGGTTCTCTGGCTTCATCTCCAGGAGCTTTTCTGCTGCCCATTTACCAATCTGTGTGTTCCCATGGATGTGACACGCGTTCAGTAGGGTAGCCCACGTGGCACCGGATGGCTTATATGGCATATTGTGAATTATGTCTTTGGCTTTTGCTAGGAAACCTGCTCTGCCATAGAGATCAACCATACAAGAAAAATGTTGAAGACAAGGACGTATACCATACTCACACTGCATCTTCATAAACAGCCTTTCACCTTCATGGACTAACTTGGAATGACTGCAGGCTGATAGAACTGCAACCACGGTTACATGGTCAGGTTTAATACCAGATCTGGTCATCTCCTTGAACAGGGCCAAGGCTACTCCCCCTTCACCTTGATTTCCGTATCCATCTATCAAGGAAGTGTATGTTACTTCGTCTCTTTTGCTCATCAAATCAGATACTTGCTTTGCAGCTACAATCTTTCCCGATTTTGCATAAACATCAACAAGGGAGTTCCACAGCATTGTATAGTCCTTGAAGCACTTGCGCCTCAGGATGTAGCAATGAAACTCTTTTCCATGTTGCAGGTTTGCAATCCGAGCACAAAGAGGGAGAATGCTTGCTAGTGTAATGGAATTTGGCTGAAAGCCAGCAACCAACATCTCCCTCAGCAGGTGAGAGGCTTCTTCTGATTTGTTCAGCTGCGCATAACCGGAAATGATAGAGTTCCAAGTACACAAACTATTTTCTTCAGTCTGTCGAAACACTATTAAGGCGTGCCTAAGGTCTTTGCATTTTGAGTACATTGTGATCAACGTGTTTCGAACATTGTCAATCCCATCATAAGAACTGTGAATAGCAAGACCGTGAATCTCTTTTCCCAATCGTATTGCTCCTATGAGAGAGCAAGCCTTCAAACCAATAATCATAGCCACAGGATCTAAGCTCGTAGGAAAATTTCTCATCCTAGAGATCAAACCCAAAGCTCCTACATAATTTCCTGTTTGCAAACAACCTCCAGAAATAATATTCCAAGTTATGACACTGACCTCAACACCTGAAAACCACATTTTATCGAAAAGCTCAAACGCTTCACTCCACATGCCTTCCGAAGCATAACAGTTTATCACTGCATTCCATGAGACAGCATCCCTTTCAAACATTCGATCAAACAACCTCCGAGCAATACCCATATTTCTAAACCTTTTATACATAGAGATCAATGCATTACAAACATACAAGCTGGACTTGTAAGAGCTAACCTCGATGGAACCATGAACCACCCTTCCAAAGGCAACGTCAAGTGTTTCACCACAAGCCTTAAGAACAGACGGATAAGTGAAGGCATCGGGTCGGATTCCCTTGCTCACCATTCTCTTGTAAGCAGCAATAACCTCCTCAAAAAGCTCGTTCTTGGCATACGAAGCAATGAGCACATTCCAAGGTAAGGGATGCAAAATGTCAGAGTTCTCAATAATCGATTGAGCTTCATTGTGGAGATTGAAAGCAGAGTAAAAGGTAACCAGCTTTGGGACTAACACAGAGTGATATTCGACACCCGACGAAATACAGTGAGCGTGAACTTGCACCCCTGCTAAAAATGCACGAACATCAACGCAAGCGGATAAAAGGGAAGCCGCGGAATGCAAAACGAGGTCATCTGAAACTGCAGAAGAAGATTGAAGACGAAGAAGAGAAAACGTTTTGAAAGCGTCGTGCAAATGACCGTGGCTGGCCAAATGTCCAAGAGATTTGAAAAGACTCTCACTCAGCATTGGTTCAATGTGGGTTTGGAAAGTTCTTGGAACAAGACTGCGACTTTTTCCATAATCTGGGAATAAACTTGACAATGTCGGCTATGGTGAGACCTCCAAGAATATACGGCATATACTCTGTCTAACAACACCATGCCCAACGCGCCATATTCGAGCTCCACAACAAAAAATATGCTTCTCTACTTGAGATCAAAGCAGAATAAGACTACAAGTTGAGAAAACTTCATTGAAGCATATCATCGAACACGTGGTGTGCTGATTGCTGAACCATACTATATACACATTTGAACCCTAAGAGCTGAGAGTATATACATAGCAGAACCTATATGATTGAGAATAACGAAACAGAGGTAAGAGAGAGATATTGGAACAACAAAGCAAAGCGGAAGAATGCGCGCGAAAAAACGCAACAAGAGTACGAGACTCTGAAGATGAAGAGTGAAGACAACTCCATGCCAAATTTGCTTGTCGGTTACTGAATTTATGAGCCTTTCTCCTAAGGCCCACATTGGCCCAACTGTTTACAAGGCCCATTGGGGCTAGTTTCCAAACAAAATATCTGAAGAAGTGAGGCGTGTTGGCTAAATAGAGGCCCATATAAAAAAAGTGTGGCTACCATTATTCTTCTTCTTCTTCGTTATCCACTTCTCTCTCCTTTGTGTGGTCAAATGCATTTCCCTCCATTCTCTTACGCTTTCTCTCACTCTCGTCAATGGCGACCACCGCATCTTCATCTCTCCCCCGTAATTACTCCTTCACAACTCCGCGACCTTCATCATTCATCCGAGGACCGCCATTAGCTAGAACGCTGCCTCTCTATCTCCGCCGTAACCGTCGAGTAGCTCTCACTTACCGATTGGACCAGAATTCGAAGCAGAGAAGTGGTGGAAACGTAAGATGCGAGGCGACGGAGGTATCTTCTTCTTCTTCTGTATCCACACCTGGAAGGAATTGGGTGCCGGTGGTGCCGTTATCGGCGCTTCCGAAAGGTGAACGGCGAGTGGTTATTCAAGACGATGAGACGATATTGTTGCTTTGGTATAAGAACGATGTTTTTGCAATTGAGAATCGTTCACCAGCTGAAGGAGCTTATAGCGAAGGACTTCTCAACGCTAGGCTCACTCAGGTTTTCTTCGTCTTTGTACTTTTTATAATTTGAGCTTTTTTCGTCGTTTGGAAAAATTTCGAGCATGAAAGGTATTTGTGAAAATGCCTGACCGAGTAGTGTGATAGCTTTAGGAAACCAAGCTTATAACATAAGACATCTTTAGCTCCTTAATCAACACATAGCTTGAGTTGCTTCATCACATTGGTTATGGTTTTAAACTGTTGCTATAATGTATTAGGGTCTTGGTTTTAATAGTAGTTTTTGCTCGAAGTACTCTTGGTTTCTCTCATGGTGAGTGATCTCTTTTTGGCAATTATATCAGGATGGTTGCATTGTGTGTCCATCGACGGATAGTACGTTTGATCTTAGAACTGGAGAGATCCGGGAATGGTACCCGAAAAACCCGGTTCTCAGAGTCTTGACACCTGCACTGAGGAAACTATTTGTATACCCTGTCAAATATGATGAGGAAAACATCTATATCAGCATTAGAGACAGCGGGAAAACAGAGGCAGCTGCTGAGATCGTCTTCAGTGGAAAAGCTCAGCCTGGGCTCACAGCAACAAACGTCAATGTAGACGAGGTAAAACACCTATACATGTGAATTTGTTTCATCTGGGAAGATAAAAACAAAAGAGTGATGATAAATTTTGTGAATCACAGGTGAGAATGATTGTGGACGAGGGTTCTGAAGGATTTGGTTTCACGAAGAAGAACGAAGTGATAAACGGGAAGGCGGCAGTGATAGGATTCTTGCTGCTGTTAGATTTCGAGCTATTGACAGGTAAAGGTCTATTGAAAGGAACAGGGTTCTTGGACTTCCTTTACTCTGCTTCAGATGCTTTCAAGTAGAGGTAATATCTTTGTTGGTCTGGTTTTGCTTGCCTCCTTTGTGCAGTTTGCCGAGAAACAAAAAAAAAAAAAACCATGTAATAGTATATAGAGATGGCTTTGCTCTGTCTTTCTTTGTGTTTACCCCTTATACGAGATATTCTTTCTTCTCCTTGAGTTCAAATTATAATCTTCAAGCTTTCCCACTATCTTTTGTATTTGACATACAACACCTCATATTTGATTGGGTGAAACAAAAACGAGAGAAAATTTCAATAACCATGCTAGGCCACTTGGACTATATAGTCTTCATTTCTATTCATTTCTATTCATTTTATGATTTTTGTTCAATTAGCAATATAGGCATACATAATCTTTTTTTTAATAAATAAATTAACTCTAAGAATTTGGAAAATATTATTAAGTTTATGAGATAATGTATGTTAAATGTAAAAATAACATATAATATAAACCTCTTAACCATAATTTTTTTATTAAAAGAAGAAAGGGAGGTCATTGTAGAGACTAGAGAGTACATTGCATTCAAATTTGGTTGCTCAAAAGTGAGTGATTCCGTGTGCGGAATCTTAGTTTGTGTTAAATTTGAGTACCACCAATCAAAGAAGAGACCACAAATCTCATATCCCTTTTCGTTTTCAGTGTGCAAATTGCAAAACGAGACAAGACAAAAAATAACTTTTCTGCCCTTTAGTCAAACTTATAAGCCCAAGAAGAGCACCCGTTTAAGACTATTTGAAGACGTCATGCCTGATGAAATTAACCAAACAAAATAAGAGAGAGAGGCAAGTCTCATGTTTTCTTTTCAAGTTTCAGCACGTGATGTCGTGATGGACTGTTGTGTACTTGTGTGTTTTTTAATTTTCTTTTCTATCAGACTTTTTGAATCAAGTCGTATTGATGATATGGATCATCAGGTGATATGATGACTCTCATTACGTTGGAAAATTCATTTGTTTATCCAAATGGGTATTTAGTTGATGTAAACCTCAACAAGTTGAAACTTGAAACACGACTCGAATATTCCAAAGAACCCAAAAGCTAAAACTAAAATAGAAAACGTCAACCAGTGCGAGCCACATGTCCATATCTCATAACCCCCCCGGTCATACTTTGACCATATATTATTTGTTTATTCATCTCATAACCCAATTTTAAAAGTACAATTTATATACATTCAATTTATTCGGACTTGATCTACACGACTTTATTCCGCTTCAACGTATTTATATGCAACATTTTCCCTCATGATCTTATAATCTCATCTTCATCCACCCAAAAACATGGATTCAAGAGACACCGGAGAAACTGACCAGAGCAAGTACAAAGGTATCCGTCGTCGGAAATGGGGAAAATGGGTATCAGAGATTCGTGTCCCGGGAACTCGTCAACGTCTCTGGTTAGGCTCTTTCTCCACCGCAGAAGGCGCTGCCGTAGCCCACGACGTCGCTTTTTACTGCTTGCACCGACCATCTTCCCTCGACGACGAATCTTTTAACTTCCCTCACTTACTTACAACCTCCCTCGCCTCCAATATATCTCCTAAGTCCATCCAAAAAGCTGCTTCCGACGCCGGCATGGCCGTGGACGCCGGATTCCATGGTGCTGTGTCTGGGAGTGGTGGTTGTGAAGAGAGATCTTCCATGGCGAATATGGAGGAGGAGGACAAACTTAGTATCTCCGTGTATGATTATCTTGAAGACGATCTCGTTTGATCTATACGAGTACGTTTTTAGCAGTTAATATAGGATGTGCAAAGGGTTAGGATCTGTTTACTTTTTTTTTTTTTTT
>Ga0041059_1002298_pt1 | contig 14442 bp, 10 predicted proteins | sample AraColnosormetaG_FD_56232 | JGI IMG/M metagenome (GOLD analysis project Ga0041059, IMG submission 56232) | Arabidopsis roots microbial communities from North Carolina, USA - Col MF nosort | ecosystem: Host-associated > Plants > Roots > Unclassified | place: USA: North Carolina | collected...
TTTGTAATGTTTTTTTTTTTTTGGTTCTCTCTCTGTCTTTTCTTTTTCTTCTTCATTGTATTGAATAAAACAAACTTATGGCTTCTGAGCTTTTCTTGCTAATAGAAAACAAATAGTTTTTCGTAGTTGTTTGGAACCGTAGATTGCATTTAGAATTGTTTCTCAAGCCTTTGAAAACAGAGTAATAATCATGAAGAAACCAAAAAAAAAACAAGAAAAACAGAGAGAACACATTTAGTATCAAGTTTGTAGCATCAAAGCATTAAGCATATAGATCTCACAGATTAATTTGAGTATATTATTACTATTAAAAATTACTTTTTCTTATTGTCAAATAGATAAATTGATTGTGTGAACTTGAAGATTTTTGATTTGCTCTTTTAAGTCTTTAGCAACGCGAACAAAAAAGAAAAAGAATATGTAAAATGCTTGACGATCAAGTCATAAACTTATTGGTCTGCAATACTGGAGTTCTAATTTACACTGTAGGATTGAAAGACATTCAAGAAAAGATCAATTGATTGTGTGAACTTGAAGATTTTTGATTTGCTCTTTTAAGTCTTTAGCAACGCGAACAAAAAAGAAAAAGAAAAAGGTCTACTCTGAGCTAAAAGAAAAGACGAAAAAAGGACGAAAACAACTTCAAACCTAAACTGTAAAGACTTCTCATCTCAACAACGTAAGAAGATCATAAATTGATCATCACGTAGCTAAATTTGAGGACTCACCCAGAAGCAGGAATCATGTCCAAAACTTTCATCATGAATGCAAACGTAAATGCATCTTCTTGAAGCTTCTCGAATCTGCACGTCCATCAAACAAACCGAGCTTTCTTGGTCAGTCTAATCACAGAAAATGACATGTATTGCATCGTTGGAATAAAAGAAACACATACCTCCCAGATTTTGAGAAATGCCCTGCGCCAAGCTCGCATTTGAACAGAAGTACGTTGTTGTCGGTCTTCATTTCTCTCAGTTTTGCCACCCACTTGCCAGGTTCAGAGTACATAACTCTTGGATCTGTTGGACAGACAGAATCAATTCAAAAACATCGTTACGTCAGATACAAGTCTGAGAAAGCTTACCATTTAACTCAGCAGTTTTATTTATCTATCACCAAAACAGTATATAGACTAAAAGAAAGCTTACCATTTAACCCAGCAGTTACAAGCATATTTGGATAATTCTGCGCCGTTACCTGTGTTATATTGTCCATAGATGCATCATCACAGAGAACTTTCATACCATTTATCGCAGATAATATGAAAAGAACCCAAACATATACTCACATTGTCTACAGGGGAATATGACTTCATATAGAAGTAAAATTCTTCCTTTCTGGGGTCACCCCACTCCTGAAGCCAAAAATTAGACAACTTTTAAGCACTTTTTTAATTATCATACAAAATCAAACTACAGCTACTTCATTCATAAGGAAATCTATCCATCCTTATGCTTTCCCAGTTCCTAATGCAAATCCCTATGAAGACATGCCAGATGTTGTACTCTGTAAAGTAAGAATAATATATGTAATTCGCTGTTTTAAGGCACAGAACAAGCATCAAACACACCTCCCACTCTGATGTCGTAAGCGGAATTGTTGGGTCCAGCATTGTTGTCAAGACATCTACAAAAGGAACTCCAGCGATAACCACCTTGAACAAGTCAGGCCTCATATTAACAACAGCACCCATCAGCAATCCACCAGCACTTCTCCCTTCCATGCACAGTTTTTCTTTCGAGCAATATTTTAGTTCTATTAAACGCTCAGCACAAGCAATAAAATCAGTGAATGTGTTTTTCTTCTTCAACAGCTTCCCATTCTCATACCACTGTCTCCCCATCTCACCGCCCCCACGAACATGAGCAATTACAAAGGTAAACCCACGATCTAACAGGGACAACCTTGATGCCTTGAAATAAGGATCCACAGAAATCTGTAATAAAGATAAAGAGTATTTTATAGTTCCGTTGGAAAGAAGTAAAAGGACCGAGAATCTGGGAACCATAAAAGCTTCAACTAAAAATACCTCATATGAACCATATCCATAAAGGAGTAATGGATCAGATCCATCAAGCTTTGCAAGTTTTTTGTTATACACAATAGACATTGGAATTTGAGTTCCGTCTGATGCAGCGACCCACTTTCTTTCTGTAACATAATTTGATGCATCAAAACCTCCCAATACCTGAATGAAATACAGCAGGCTATCATAAAGATCAAGCGATGACCATTTCAAAAGAGAAGGCATGTTAGGGAAAAATGCGTAAAAACACAGTACCAGTAAAAAAAAACTAAAATTTTTCATAATTTTCATGTGTTGTATTTCAAAATTGTCAATACGACTTATTACCATTCAATGAAATACGCTTATGCATTGCAAATAAAATCGGCAACTAAATATGCAGAGGACATAGGAAATTGATCCAAAGTGAGGGAGAACGAATGAATAAGTAGTTTTACTTACTGTGTCAATCTTCTTGACAACGGAAGTGCCACTGTCCATGTCATAGTCATACACAGAAGGAGGTGTTTTCATTGAGCAGTATTTAAACCTTAAAACCCTGGACGAAAATTCGGACTCGGTTGAGTCAACTGAATAGACCGGGTCAACAAAGCTCACATTACGACCACCTTGGAGACCTTCCAGTGGCTGTCCCTCAGCAGGAAGCCTATGAACTGTGATCTTCTGCAGTCCGTTTTCACGCTCGAAGACTGCAAGATGATCTCGGAAAAGCTGAATTTCCTGAATCTTTACACTGTCCATGCAAATATAATTGTTTAGCTAGGCATACAAGGTGACCTTGATGTTAAATGCATTATAAAACTAATCTAGCAACTGGAAAACAACCCAGCATGCATGTCGTCTAAGCCGAAGGATATACATGATATTAAAATTAGTTATACTTCATTTGGATTTTGGATAGGCCACAATGGCAACCAGATTCTAACAAAAAAAGTTTACCTTTCTCTATGTGGAAGCAGAACAGTTGTCTTTGATGTGTCATCAACTGGACAGGCGATCAGTTCTGAGTTGTAAAATTCAGTGCTCCTTCTCTGGATGAAAAAGTGGTTCCCACGATGACTGACAGATGAATCAATTCCATCTACACGAGGTGTCAACACCCTGAGTCCATCCTGAGTCTTGGACACATCAAGCGAGAAGACAAATCTTGTAGTTTTGCTTTCAGATGCAACAAATAAATACTTATGGCTCTCAGAAGCGTGGAGTTCAAGAGAAAACATATCATCCTTCTCATGGTAAAGGCATACATCACTGCTCTGCTCTGTCCCTAATTTATGTAACCAAACCTGTTACAAAGAATATATGAAGATCAGAACATGAAAGCCAAAAATATTGACGTATCTCATAATAAGTACAGTCAAATTTGGTAAGAAAATATGGCATCTATGAGGTGTATAATGTCAACAATTGATCGAAACGGTAAAATCTATATTCATGCAAAAGTTAATCCCTTCCTCCAGTACTATACACTAAGACAGTAGGGTGGGAAAAGATTGAAGGTAAACCTTATCAGGTCGCAGGATTTCGTCCATTGTTATGTAGAGCAAAGCATCATTACCAGCCCATTCAAGATAAGAAGTAAGTCCTTTAAGCTGTTGCCCCACTGGTTTTAGGGCTTCAGAGTCGATGACATTCACTGTATATATCTCATCACCTTTTGTGTCCTCTGCATATGCCACCAATTTATGATCGGGACTCGCCTATAAAAAGAATCAAGAAAATGAAACATCAAGTTAGTAAAGAGCAAGTTTGAAAAGGATATCTCTTAGGACGATTTTTAAAGTCTATTTTCTAGTCAAACCTTGAAGGCCCCAATTCTGTAGTAGTCATGCTCTTGAGCCTTGGTATTCTCATCCAATATCACATGCTCAGGAGGAGCATCTGGACCAGTTGGCATAGTATCATAGACAGAAGGCTCAGCTTTGTTGTCAGTGATCAAACGTCTACAGTGCTGAATATATTCCTTTCCTTGAAGATTTTTCTCATAATAATAGTAAGGACCCTTGCGTAGAGGTGCAGATATATCATCTTCTTTGATCCTCCCTCTTATTTCAGCAAACAGCTGATTCTCAAATTGCTTGGTCCCTGAATTTTTATTTTCCAGTCTAATTTATCACAAGCTTGCATAATCAACAAGTCACTAATACTCCAAATTGAAAACAAGGAAAGCTAAAAACCCTAATCCCCTAAGTATCACAACGTCACTGACAGAGGCAACTTGAAAAGACTCACCAGACATGACGAAATCAGTGTAGTGATTTTCTTCACGAAGATAAGAAAGCATGTCGGGATTGGTGCGAGAATCGTCACGGAGCCAGTAGTAATTGTCAACCCTAACGTCACCGAACATCTCCATCACATGCTCCACCTTCTTCGCTACAGGAGGGGATCTCGATTCCGCCATGTCTCTCGGTGATGTCAACCGCACTGACGCAGCTCCGGTTTCAGAGGAAGAGGAAAAAGAAGAAGACAGCCGTAGAATAGAGCGGCGGCGAGGAACAAGAGGAACGAGGCAAGAGAGAGGAGTATCGAAGTGGAGAAGACGACTACGAGTCGCGAGAAAGTGAGTGCCGAGAGATACGAGTCCACGCCTTATTATCATATTACGTGTCCGTTTTAGTTGCCTAGAGACTCGCGACCAGTTTGTTAATAGAGGACAGGTCATATCCGGTTTGGATAAACCGGCCTATCTATGATTCCGGTTACAAAATTATTAACTCTTTCGTGAATTTTTGCTAGGATTATTGAACAAAACCAAATAATTAGATTAGAAACAAATTACTGTTGAATGTTGATTAATGGTCTTCTATGTTCTTGTAGTGGACTATTTTTGAGCTTGATGAATTTTATAAGCCTGAGATTAACCCAGAACCTAATCAAACCGTGCTAAACTGCAAATAAGCTGAGATGATAAAAATTGGTCTTGCTTACAGAACAAAGATGAAACAAAACAAGAAAGAAAGCACGTATAATAATAACATCCAGAAGAGGTTCAGGTTAAAGTGCATCAAAACCACTAAAATTACCAAAGTGACATTCACTTTCACAAGAAAATGTTTCCAAAATGGAAAAAGGAAAAAAAAAACAATGGAAGTGTAAACAACATCAGAAGATATACCTTGAAAGAACATAAGCCAATGGCAATCATGATAATGGCTAACTTGATAAGAGCAATACGAGACTAATAATGATGTAGGATCATCATCATGAATCACAGGAAATAAGGAACACCTGTCCTTGGCCCTCTCATTTGATTGTTCTCTTCTGTCTCCGTGAAGAACTTCACTTCCCTTTCCTGGTAATTAAGCATATTTTAACAAATCATTACTGTCAGTGAGGACCAGATCCTAAACACTTCCCAGAAACAGGTCTATATATGAAAAGTAACACACAGAGCACAATCAATATGGACAGACTGATTCCACGCGAACTGTGAATTGTTACTAAATAAATGGCTTAAACATCATAACTCTATCTCACAAGAGTCACTCATGTGTATATGTTTGGGTCGAGAGACAAGTATCAAAGGCAGTAACTTATTTAATCAAAAAGGAAAAGTAGAATCCGAAGACGAGTGCATAAAAGTAAGAAGAACATGAAACAAGATATTGTGGCAGATCAGTAACAAAAGAGAAAACAAATGCCTCACCATGTTGTCATTGAAACTCAATATAGAAGCCACATTCCCACAACGGTAGCAGTAATTAGGCGCAGACCACACCTTTACAAAAAAAATAAAGAGAAGAAACATCACCAAGCAGATTATACTTCCAACTATCCAAAATGATCATAAGGAAGCAAGGCACTTACAGTTACAAGACCTTTATCTTGGAACATGTACTTGAGACCTTCTTGTACAAGCTGGTGAGCGCGACATACTAGATCAAGATTGTTAATATGGTTAAACTGCACAAGAAGCAAAACCACAGATCAGGGAACTGAAATACATTTATTTCTTTTCACACCTTATTCAAATTTCAACCCCAGAAAAAAATATAAATACCTCAGTGGTAACCCTGGACCCGAAAAGCCAACCAGCTCCACGTGGACTGACAGCCCATGTTTCAATATCTTCAGGATCACTCCACATAAGATCACAGAAGGGTCCTTCATGCGGTATTTCGCAATTCCGCTCAATCAATCTTATCTAGAGAACAAAATAACATCTAAATGAGTAAATGAGATTTAATCTAATCATAAATAACACTTGCATGGTGAAAACCAAAAGTAATTTAAAATAGCACATTTTAACCTGGTCAATTGTCCGTACATCAGGTGAAAGGCCACCATGAACACATAGAACCTACATTGAGGATGCAATACGTTTTAATATGGTATACAGCTAACTTATGCATTCATAAAATTATACAAGAACACATCATAACACAATGCCAAAGAAGCTGAGAAATACTTACAGTGCCATCTATAATAGCTGAAAGTGTAAGATAGTCAAAAACATCCGTGCAATATCTCCAAGCATTAGCATTACCATACTTCCTTTGGCATTCGTCATAGAAACCATACACCTAGCAAATATAAAATTGGTACGACAATTTAAGAAAACTATAAAAATGAACCTGCAGGGCACAAAATATCACTACAATCTTCGTCCTTGACAGTGGATGTTAAAAGATATAGGATATGGTGTAGGATAGAGATAAATCAAGAGCTTCCGAGAAGAAAACTTATGGTTGCAAAGGGTTCACATAAAATGCATCTTAGTTAACATCTATGCCTATATCTAGCATGGCATTGCCACATGTACAAAATAAACTTTCAAAACTAGTTATAACAATTGAGCGAAAATTACTTCTCAACCAGTAACTGCGTGAAGAGCACAGCAAGTCAGCAACAATAGATATAAATGGATTAGAATAATGCATACCTGAGTTAGCTGTCTACTTTCATGATTTCCACGCAAAAGAGTGATATTGGCTGGATGTCTACATATTGAAATACAAGGAAACGAGTGATTTTAAGCTCACAGCAAAGTAAGTTAGAATATAAATTTCCTGGAATACAAGTTAAATCGATTTTCCAGTAGAGCAATGCGTTTACAGCTTAAAGAGCATTCTCAAGAGAACTATGATATACAGTGTGAAACGGAAGGATGACGATCCATGACATATATAACGCACAATTTCTACGGAAAATCTTACCTTGCTTTAAGAAGCAAAAGAATGGTGAAAACTTCAAGACTGTTGTAACCTCTATCAACGAAATCCCCCTGAGAAAATCCCCCACAGATAATTAAACTATGTGTTACATATTGATATGTCATACGAGCCTACGCCCAAAGTCAGAGTCTATACCATAAATATGTAATTGGTCTCGGGAACATGACCTCCGGTCTGGAAAAGTTTCATAAGATCATGAAACTGGCCATGGATATCACCACAGACGGTGACAGGACTGTTGACAGGTTGTACATTTGATTCCTCAATAAGAATTTCTTTCACCTATATAATAGTCAAAATATCTTGTGAATTACCAGAGTATCTTAGCAAATCATTGTCATGAAAAAAGAAGAAGACGGCTGCTACTACAAGTTTCAACACTAAAATTACTATAATAAATCCTCAAATAACAGTTTGCAAGCGTGGACTTGGTGCATCCATAAATTGGCTAAAGAAGAGCTAAACTTATCCCTAATTCCTTAGAATTTAGAATTGAAATAGCAAAGTCAATAAATCCTCTATTGGAAAAATGAGAGAAAAACCCTAAAATCCGTAGACCAAAATGGCAAAGGAAACAGTAAGGGAGAGAGACCAGATTCAAAGTAAAGTGCCACAAAGCAAGCTCTAAAGTCTCAAAAGAGTAAGCGAAGAATTGGGTTTTTGTAGATGCATGAATATTCGGGGAAGAGAAAGCAAGCAAGAGAAGAAAGAAGAAAGAAGAAGAAGGCGTACGTATTCGCAGAGAAGTTGAAGCTCGTCCTCAGAGAGATGTTGGCCGTCTTTAACCTTGGAAATCCATTGATCTAAATCCATGGCGGCCTTTTATTATCCTCTCTGTCTCTCTCTTTCGGTGGTGAAGTGGAAATTGGTGCTGTTTCTTCGATTTCAATGGTGAGTCTCGACGATCTCTGGTGAAGAATTGAAAGAAAGATAGATCTAGCAGAGCATTGCTCCGTCCGCTTAGGGTTACGTAAGGGGGAAAGAGGGAGAGAGAGAGAAAGGGGAAACACAACGAACCAAACAATCTCGACCCGAACCCGATTTGGTCTTCCTCCATCCCCAAACTCTATTCGTTGGATATTTATTTTTAATCATTTTTTTGGCAACATATTAAACATCAATTTAATTTTTATCTATTACTTCATTACACAAATCTTTAATGGAGTATACTACACATTTTCAATGTTTTTGCAATTCTTTTCTTGGTAATTTTATTTGTCTACTTGAATGTGACAATTGATAACACCTAAATAAAATTCCACAAATACTTAAACCTTCTTTATAGTATTTTTTCTTCTTTTTAATTTTTTTAAAAAAACACATTTCGATATATGTGTTGTTGAATTTGAGTAAGACCTTTTTGATAATTAAAAACTCCTAAAAAAAATTATTTAAAAGTCTTGTTAAACAAATTGTGTCTAAAGACACATTTCGAAATCTATGTGATGTTGAACTTTTGAGGAAGGTTGTTTGTGGGAGACCGTACGGGATATGTTAGAAATGAATCAATGATCTTGGATAGGCATTAGCAATACGATCGTTCAAGAGCGAACCTCACTCGATTCATTTCAATGTTTATGTTTGGGTCTTCCCATTTGGCTTCTGGTTAGGGATAATTTGAGAAGGAAAAGTATTGTTATGATGACCTCTAAAAATGACAAAATGGAATTTGTCTCACCAAAAAATCTCCAATGTTCAAATTACATCCGAAAAAATCACTAGTCGGAGGGCCAAATATTACGGAAAGTATATATTGGTGTTGGTTTGGTTTATACTTGGTCGAGAGGTGATCCGAAACTTAGTTCCACTTAAAAAAGTGATGCATCGCAAAGGTAATTCGAAATTTAAATTGTGAAGAGTTTACTCAGCTGCAAGAATAGAAATGATTTTTCTCAGACATGTTCATTTCGGGTTTGGGCTGGATTGAGTTTTTTTTTAACCCACGACAACATTCCAAGAAAGATCACTTGTTGAAGAGGGATTCCACCAACTGACCATCTGATACAAGTGCATGATTTATCATATGTAATTTTATCCATCAAATTATCTAAATTTTTGTAGAGTCTAAGTCGAGATATCACTGAAATCGGCCAAAAAAACTAGTAGTTAAATAGTTTTTAAAATACACATTGTCCAAACACGATAAAGATTTTTTAAACTCAAAACAATCTTGTATAAAATCTATACAATTTTTTTTTCCCTTTCTAACTCCATATGTTTACAAACAAACAAACTTGTAAGGAAATTTATATTATTATCATAGTTTACCACCTTGTAGTTATTTCTCGCTATGTCCATTTTAATTAGCTTGATAAAAAACTTAACTATTTAAGAAATATAAATATTGATTTGTTTTTGCAACGACTATTTATATTCAAATACAGCAATGGTTCACTGGACTTTGGAATCCTTGACAAATAGATATACTGTATAATATAAAAATTATTTACTGAATTTGCCAATAGATTTGGGTGGCAAATGAAAAACATGACTCTTTCAGTCCCAAGGAGCCTTCTCACTTCTAGCAGCAAAGCCAAAAACCGTAGTTACATCAAACGTGTAGAAAAGGAGACGTGCGTCTCAAGAAAAGGAAGTAACCATTAATACCTAGTACTCCTCAACCTCCCCCACCAATTCATCTTCACCTTCTCCGCTGAACCACCTGTTTCTTCACTCCCAAGTTTGCTAAGTATCAGTTTCGTTTCCCTTAGTCTCCCTCCATAATCTTTCTTCCATGTCTCAAACATCTGTTTCAGCCTTCGTAGCTCCCGGTCCGGATTCAAGTTTGCTTCCACCTGACCAGATTTCACTTCCATCAAGAACTTTCTGTCGTCACCAAATACCTGAGCTCTTTGTCCAAATTCCTCAGCTAACCGGCTTATCACGCTTAAACCCACGCCTACACTTCTTGACCTGCCATGGCCCATTTGGTAATGACTACCTCCTGAATCTAAATCTGTTGCATCGCTTGCATTCACCGATGCATCCGAGTTTCTCGCTGAGTCCTCAACCTCTAGGCTTTTCTTTGCGATGGAAAGACTGGATTGCAAAGATTTCATCTGCTTTTGCCAAATTTCTTCCATGGATTTCATCTTTGTTTCATATTCAGACCACCGGTTATCGTACTGCTGGACTCTTTGTCGGAGGATGTCGTTCTCCTCTTCTTTCTCACGAAGAGCAGCTTCGGTTCTAAGAACCCTACGCTGAAGATCGGAAAGATATGATGCCTTCACTAGCACCTCGTCTGACTCATTTCTCTACATAAAGAATTGGTTTAAGAGTCTAGCAATATGCATATATATCATGTAGTCAAATGCACGAAGAGAATGAAAGCTTTGAGAGGACCTTGGTGCCACCAGAACTAAGCCATCCAATATCCCCCGCACATCTTCTAACCAGCTCTCCACGAATTGCTACAGAAAAAGGTTTCAGCATTTCTTGAAACTTCTATTTTTTAAAAATATATTTTGAGGTTTAATTTGTTTCAATCATGAGAATTAATCAACCCTATTTTACCTGATTGTATTACAGCAGATGCATCAACTGTGGCTTTATACTGTTGGCTAGCAATCCTTCTCTTAACATGGCTTTGTATAGCAGCAGAAGCTCGATGCCTCTGCAGTAACTCCGTGTATTCCTTTCTCATCTTTTCTCCACGAACAACTGAAACAGAAGGATGTGTGAGGTATGGTTTCTAACGACATAACAAATACAAACCAAGATATTGAAATGAGACAAGGGGCAATACATGATTGAAGAATAGTAATTCCGGTTTTAAGCTCTTTTAGACGACAGCGAGCTTGGTGCCCTCTAAAATAACTTTGAAGACGTAAAATGCCATGCAGAGTGCGATTCCTTGTATCTTCAAGAACCCCAATCTGCAATGGTGAAGCAAGTATACTGCAGTAAGAATGTCTAATTTGTGGCCCCTAAAGTCAAGACATCAGACGACTAGTTATAGTACCTGGCCAGTTCTGAAAAACAATTTTGTGTAGCCAACTTGGTACATCTCTGGCAAGATATTAAACTGATGGAGAATTGCAACCGAAACACTTAGAGGATCTTTTGCTGCAATGTTCTCCAGCAGAAGGAAACCATACCTAAAGTATGACAAAAGAAAAACAGCATGACCATTCAACATTATTGCAACTAAAAAGTATGGGAAGCCTATTATAAGAGGACATGCAATACAATGAAAGTGCACCAACTGGAGATGGAGTTGTTACCTTCGGGCAAATTTATGATGAAACATTCTCGTGGGAAATCCAGACCGGGATATTCGAACGACCTCTAGGACACCACAACATCTTAGCTGCTGTAAGACAAGTCCTTGCTCATACAACCCGGCAGACTGAACATTGTTTGGCTTTATGCAGCGAATAAAATGTGGGGTAGTGTTCCCTAGACGTTGCATCAATTGGAAAAGTTGACCCTGAAAAAAATATCCCGGCATCGTCACTAATCAAATATTATAAGATGACGTTTCCTTCTAAAGTAAGCAGAAGCCTTTTGGACAAGAAATGGACAACATATGTTGATGAGATGAAAGCTGTGATGAGTAAACCCTCAACAAATTTTAAGAGCAGAAATAGAAGCAAGCTGTGTTTAAGGAAATCACCCAACCTTAAATTTAGTTGCTACACTCAGTCGCTGGGAATCAGCTCCACCTGCTTTGTGTAAAGGACCGACAAGAGGTTTTTCAGAATAAATGAGCATACTAGAAGCAAACGCCTGAGGGAGGTGGCAAGAGCAAGACGACAAAAGTTGAATAGAATCTGAATGCAACAAATCTCGGTTCTTCTCTAGAAATCCAGTCGTCTCATATGTAACCTGAGTTAGAAAAAAATCACACTAGGTTACTGATTCATTCTTGATTTCTAAACCTCAAAATTGATCCCAGAAACTCTACTCTATATCATGTCTTGTGTTCTGATATATCATGTAAAATGGTGCCACTGAGTTTTTAGAGCTATTACCTCTCCAGCATAATGCGCAACTGTGAAAGCCTTCCCCCGATCTCCTCTAAAACAGGAATTATCATTTAGATGTTGTTTAAGCTTGTTGGCAAGTGTCAAATCTGTGCCATTTGGAAATGTGGATTCCTCATCCAGAAGAGAAAGCAGCCCTAATGGTTTCTGCACAGAAACGATTCTTAATTGTCTTTAAACACATGTTTTGATATAACAATAGATCGTTCCAACACGATAAACTCAACAGTTGCTATGCAGCTTGATGATGAGACATCATCGGCAAAATGTTAATATATTATCCTGAGTAACAGACATACTGATATGTAACATATGATGATTGCTGACTCTAGATGAAATTAGCTATCACATTACCTTTTCAAAGAGACTAAGACATTCTTGGTTGTCCTCAAAATCAACCCTTGTCCAGTCAATGCCATCCTGAATATATTCCTGGAAGAGAAGACAGAAATATAAATCCCTCAGAACTCGGTAGCTGGTGTGTACATGTCCATGCTCTGCCTAGATATACTACAAGGACCCATAGCAGAAAGGGGTTTACGTTACCTCCTGCTCAAGCTTGAAGAGATGACGGTTGAAGTGTTGCTGCAATCTCTCATTTGCATAATTTATACAGAACTGCTCAAAACTATTTTTCTGCAACATGTATAGTATTTATTCAGCAAACCAAATTAACATTGGTACAAAATGTAACACAGAAGATGTAATGTGCAGATAGCTTATGTAAGTTCATGCAGTAAAACGCAAAGGGAGACTAAAAACCAGCATACATTGAATGATTCAAAGCCATAGATATCAAGAATGCTGATGGATCTGCCAGTTCTCCTCTTTCCCACCGCAAGAGATTTGTTAATCTGTTCAACTAGCCAGTCAAATAGGCAGGCATAGATTGACTTTGCTAAAGCATCTCTTGCGTCAATGGCCTGGAAGCAAATAAGAAAAACTTTCACCACAAAAATAAATGAACAAGGCTTGATTCCAAATAAGTAAGAGGGGGCATAGATCATGATTACAGTGTTAAAACCAACCCTACTCAGAATAAAAGTACACACAAAGAATCAAGTGAAAAAAAAAATCTTTCTAAAAGGCCTACCTGCGATAGTGTTAGCTTCTGTACAATAGTATCATTATTAACTCTCATATTACGCTTTGATAGAGCTAGCTTAAGCTCATTGATGTTGCACCCAATCAATTTAGCAACAGTTGACAAACCTGGAAAACAAAAAAACAAAACAGCAGTTATATAGCCTTGCATTGCGCACCCTGCCAAATGAGCTACAGAGATTAAGCAGAAAATTTGCTCCAAGTGAATGAAACAAAAAATATAGAGGTGACATTTTCGAACAAAATACAGAAAAACGTGATAAATTTAAAGGAGCAGGTATATCACTATTAAGGACTGAAGAGCCATACTTTCATCTGGTTCAGGTTCAACGTGATTTTCGTTGTCAATAATGGTAAAAGAAACATTCCCTAGCCATAATACTGCAGCAAGCATTGCAAATACATTTTCTTGATCTTCTTTACTAACATGCACAATATCTAAAGCTTCCTGAAACGGCAACGTAAAAGGTCGAAATAAATGTCTCGAAGTTGCAGAGAAAGAAAAAGAGAAAAGGTTTGACTTAATGAGGGAGTTACCTTAACGGCGTGAAAACGTTCAGCGTCATCAACTCCGTTAATTGAATAGCAATTGCTTTGTTTCAAATAGTTATACTGTTTTGCACTTGTCAAATTTAACTTCTCTGATTTAACAATGAGCGAAACAAAACGTCAGATAAACAATATTGTTCCACCAGTTAGTCAGTAACCATATATATGAATATGTAAATTTCTATCACACTAATCATTTTCACTTGCAATAGATCCAACATAAGATCTTTAAAAGAGAACTGTTGATCAGATATCCAAATAATACCTCTAAGTGTAGGTGAAGCCCCAGCACAAAGTTGATAGAATATATGATATGACCTTTCTCCTTCCGTACATTGAACCACTCTTGACTATGAAAGTGTGACAACAGAACATGAAAGGATGTCAATATTAAAAATCATTTTTCAACATGAAAGAAACTGAAGCAGCAAAAATATTGAGGAATTTACCTTTTCTAGTAAAACTGCAAAATTTAAGACAACAAGAAAAAAGCTGTCAGATTTTGTAAAGGAAAATTGAAAAAAATGTGTGAAGCAGCACTAAGGTTTATGCTTACATGTTTGAATTTGAGCACCCGAAATCTTCCCTGTTTCACTAA